>Ga0272445_1000079_pt1 | contig 94314 bp, 116 predicted proteins | sample YNPCB0031_FD_194404 | JGI IMG/M metagenome (GOLD analysis project Ga0272445, IMG submission 194404) | Hot spring sediment microbial communities from Yellowstone National Park, WY, United States - YNP-CB-003-1 | ecosystem: Environmental > Aquatic > Thermal springs > Hot (42-90C) > Sediment...
CCCTCCGGGGGATCCGGATGATCTGTGTATAGTACATGCGACCTTCGATTTGCGATTTTTGAGGGGGGGATCCGGCATCCCCCCTCCCCGGATGGCGACCCCCCGGGGGGAGGGTGGTTTTTGGGATGCATTAGTGAGCGCCAACCTCTTCGCCTGGTTTGTGGCCCGAGCTTGACCCACCGTGCGGAGCTACCAGCTCCGAGGGGGGCTTGATCCGCACGGCTTCTGGGCGTTCCGCATCTTGCTCGTGTCGCGCCAAGATGGAGCGTAGCTCTGCTGGCAGGCCGCTCTGCGTGCTCCCCTTCGGACTCCACCGTCCTTGATGGGAGAGAAACCCGTGATGTTCCACCCATCTCTTGCGGCGCTTGCCAAAACGCCGGCTTTGGTGTAAAAAAGGAACTAACCAAGCAGTATGCGGAGGTGCCCCATGACCAAGGGCAAGCGGACCAAGCGAAGCGTCGCATCCCGTTCTTGGACGCGCGCCGCGGATCGGCGTGGCATTGCGAAACGCGGGGGATGGGTTGATCAGCGAGTTAGCGAAATTCTGTCGCAGTCCTCTATTTCCTTCCCAGAGAAGATGCGTCTCGTTTACGATGTCCTCGCCACCAAACCGCCGATCCCAGGAGACCATCTTCCACCCATCGAAGTGATCCGCATCAGACTCGCCCGCATGTTCCAGAGCCTTGCGGAACAGGACGGCCCCCTGACTCCCGAGAACATGCCTGGGACCGTTTATCCGGTCCTCGAGAAAGCACTCCGCGGCTGGAAAGCGGCAAACGGCCACAAGCGACAACGCGTCGGGCGCGCCTCCTTCATCACGTATCTCACGAACAGCTTGAGGTGGTTTTGCCAGTACCAGCTCAAGAAAGCGCGCGAGCAATCCCGTGAGATCCCCTTGAGCGTGCTCGAGCGGGGCTGGAGCGATCAGGACGATATCGACGAGGACTACATCCTGGATTTGGGCTTCACCCCCGCGGTTGATGAGCCTCTCTGAGGGTCGAGGAGGCGCAGATGACCGTCCCGGCGCGGATCCGCATCTGCGAGGTCCTGTCCGATTCCCCTGTGCTCTTGGCCCCCCGCCTCGGGGTCTTTGCGCCTCCGAGCGGCGTGGCGCTTGGCGCGATGGAGCGCATGATCTTCGACCGCCACCCCACAGTGGCCTGGGGCGGCGTGCTGGGCAGGGGAAGGGGGACGGTTCGGCTGGTGGTGGCCCCGCTTTCGGGGTCTGCCTCGAAGGATGAGTTGCTTCTTGTCTCAAGTAGCCTCGCTTCCGACACAGGGGCGGCTGTCGTTTTGCGTGATCATGCCGCCCGCGGCGGTCGGCATCTCTTTGTCCAGTTTGAGCGCGGAGAGGCCGATTTGTTGCCGCATCTGGTCTGGGAGCATCTCGCCCTGGATTGGCCCGAGGTGAAGCTCCCGGACGGCCTCCTGTGGGGGCTTCCTTGCGGCTTCGGGCCTTGGACGCGGGAGCTTTACCGCCTTTCCTCAACCTCAAACGGGGAAGGGGGCCCGGGGTTCGGCCTGATCCTGGGCGGCGGCGCGCCCAGCGTCCTGGCCGCCAACGTCCTCCGTTACGGATCCTCGGATTGGGTTCGCCTGGTCACCGATCCGGCGACCCTGGCGAAGGCTTTGCGCTTCCTGATTCACCTGGCGGAGGACGTGCTGGTGATGGGGGATCAGGAGGCGGCGCGGCTGATCGCCGCCCTGGCCCCGTTCGAGGCCGATGCGGCGCTGAACGGCAAGGCCTCATCCCCGACCGCCATCGCCGCGACCTTGGCGGGGGCGCTGTCCGTGCCCGCCAGCCTGGCGTTCCAGTTGCTGGAGGCCTCCTTGGCTTGCGCTCACGCTGGGGTGGCGGACGAGTTCGCTGAATCGAAAACACGTTTCGGGGTTACCGCCATGGAAGCGTTCTTCCTGTTTCGCGAGCAGGCCCGGGATGTTCCGTTGTTGCTGGACGGCGCGGTGCGGGTGTTGGATCTCAGCGAGCGCGTCGCCCACCGCGAGGCCATCTACGTCCTTGCTGAGCCTCACACCGCCCTGAGGCTTTCCCGCAATGGCGCTTTCCGCGGGGAGACCGTTTGCCCCGCGGTGATCCCCGATCCGAACGGATTGGGCGGCGACCTTGCGGCGATCCTGACCTTCCCCGCGGACAAGAAGGAGTTTGACCCTCTTGCCCAGGCCATAGCGGCAAATCCTGGCGCTCTGCTTCGAGTTGAGTTCAGCCGTCTGGGAGGCGACTTCCGCTTGCAGGACGTTTCGATCGTGGGCGTCCACGCCTTGCACACCCAGCTCGGCGAGGCTCAAGCGGCGATCCGCCGTCTGCTCTCGGGCGGCTGGCTGGCCTCGGGAGGGGAGGGGGTGCGGCTCAGGATCGCCGGCGTCCTGCCCCTGGCGGGCGACGAGGGTGTGGACGACCGGCCTGGCCGAAAGGCGCGGAAGCCCAGCTCCAAGGCTCGATCCAAGGCCGCCTCCAAGGCCAACTCCTCTTGGAAAGGCAGGAGGGGGAAGCGATGAGCTTCCCAGCCGGGGGGATTGATGTCTTCGTTGAGATAAGCCGCTCGCCCGAATCCGGCTTTGTGTCATGCCGTTGTCCCATCCACGCGGACCAGACGCCATCCGCCAGCCTGTTGTTCAAGGATGGGAGCCCGGTCGCGATGTTCTGCTTTGGCGCTTGCGCGGTCAGGAATGGAGTTCGCTTCGTTCGCTTCCGGGTTCTCCGCGCCGAGCCGGGTGAGGGCGGCTGGAACATCCGTGTCGCTCCCGAGAGCGCGGAGCCCGGGCGCGCGGGAGCCACCGGCAGGAAAAGCAAAAAGCACAAGAAGCCCGCGCCGTCGGGCTCGGATCAACAAGAAGAGCCACCAATCCTGGTGATTCAGGAGGCGGTGGAGCGGATGAAGGCCGAGGCGGTGGCTCGGCTGGAGGCCTTCCTTGCTGGAAAGCGCAAGGAGACGCCGGAGGCCTGGCGGGTGTGGCTCCAGATCAAGCGCATCGATCCGGCGCGGCTGGAGCGGGAGCGGCCCGGCCTGGAGTTCCCGCCAATCTTCCTTGAGCTGGCCATCGCCTTCCCGCTGATCCCGATCCCACCCGAGCCGGGCTTGGCCGCACGCTATCATCTTCGCTTCCACGCGGGGATGAAGGCGATCAACTACCCGCCCGAGTCCTCGCAGGGGAGGGTCTGGGCCTACGCGCCGCGCGGGTTCCGGCCTGGATCCCCGGTCGTCGTGGTGGAGGCCCCACAGCACGCGTTGCGCATCGCCCTTCTGACCAAGGAGGTTCTCCCCCTTGCGGCGATGGGGATCGGCAACATCCCGCGGCTGGTGCAGGCGGCCTCCGGGGCCGGAGGGGTTGTCGTCCGCGTCTTCGCGGACGACCCGGTGGCCATCCCGGGCGCGGCGGGCGTGGACCTGGACGAGGTGGCCAGCGACGAGCGCCTGCTTCGCCTGCTTGGGCTTTCGAGGGGATTCTCATGAGCGCGGTCTGCCTCGTTGCGCCGTGCGGCTTCGGGAAGACGGAGCGCGCCGTCGAGACGGCGGCGATCCACGCCGAGGCGGGACGTAGCGTGCTCTACGTCGTCCCGACCCGGGCGTTGCTGATGGAGATCGCCGGGCGCTTCCGGAGGCTTGGCGTCCATCCTCGGATCGCCGTTGGGCGTTCCACCTCCAAGGCTCCAGTCAACTGTCGCAACCCCGAGGCCGATGCCGCTCAGGCCGTCGGGATCTCGCTGGAGGCCTTCTGCCGCTCCTGCCCGTTCTTCTCCGAGTGCGACTACATCGCCGCCCGGGCGGCGATCTTCCCGCCTGGGACGGTAACCCTGGCCACAGCGGCCTTTCTCCTGTGGAACCCGGTCCCCCTCAGCCGGGTGGACGTGGTGATCTACGACGAGATGCCCGAGCCCGTCGTCGAGATCCCCGCCGACCCCCGCGTCTTGCCGCCCCGAGCGGGGCGGGCGCGTTACATCCCGTTGCGCTCCCTGCCCCCCGCCATCCGCAAGGCCGTGCGGGCGTACGCGCGCCGCCGCGGCGTGCCCGAGCCGGCGGGCTACATGATCCCGCTTCTCCCGCGCGGGACGCAGGAGACGCTGGTCCTCACCGCCACGCCGCTCCCCGGCGTGCTCGACATCCTGCTCGGCTTGAGGCCGGGCGAGCTCGAGTATCAGGCGATGGGCGGGGATCTCCTGGCGCTGGATCAGGTGGTGGAGTGGTTCTACCAGCGCCTGCCCCACTCTCAGGAGTGGACGCCTTCCCGATTGGGATGCGGCTTCAAGAAGAACACCGCGCCCGGGTTGCCTTACTTCCGCGCCTCCTTGGGGCTCAGCGGATGGCGCGGCAAGGCCCTGGAGGCCTACGGCTCCTTCTCCCCGCCGCCGCATGTCTTCTACGTGCTGGCCTACGCCACCGGGGCGCGGTTGCGCCTGGATCCAGTGGACGGGCTTTTTGACGAGTCCTCATTCCGCGAGGATCCGCTGGAGGTCCTGCGGGCGCGCCGGATCCCAGGCTGGACGCTGTCTTTCGTCTACGAAACCCCGGGCGGGGAGCGCGTCTACCCCATCGAGTGGTTGGTCCGCGCAGGAGACTTGTCGCAACTTCTCGGTCGAGGTGGCATCCTCGACAAGGAGGCCAGCCGCGCCGTCGGCGGCATCCCGCTGGCGGCTCGCAATCACGTCTGGAGCTACCGGCTGGCCCGGAGGGTGCGGCTGACCGGCTACGACGTCGAGGACGTCTCCTATGCCGTCGCAGTTCACGCGTTCGCCTTCGAAAAAGACCCCATCGGCTGGATGGCGGCCTTCTGGCCTCACGCGTTGCGGATCGCCGCCTCCAGCCGGCTTCTGGACATCGCCAGAAGGGCCGCCCGCCGCCTGAAGGATGCCACGAAGCGGGTGAACGATGCCCTCAGCGGGAAGATCCCGCTGGACCCCAGCTCTGACGGAGGTGATCATGGCGGCCAAGAAGACGCTGAGGAAGACGAGGATTTCGCAGAAATCTGAGCCAAAGCCCGGAGGGCAGTGGATGCTCTCCCGCGGCGGGTGGAAGCTGTTGCTGGGCGCGGACGGCGTGTTGCGGGTCCACTCGCCGAGCGGTCGCGTGTTTACTCTCCGTCCAGGAGGTCGCCCGTGAAGGCCCCGGAGGTGACGCTGGAGCTGGTCGGCGCTCGCGCGGAGGTCGAAAAGCACGCGCGCGGCCTCTTGAGGTCCTTGCTTCCCGACTCCAGCCCCGATGACGGGGTTGTCGTGATTGGGAATGGGGCGGGGGTTTGGATCCTCTGCGCGCGCGCCTATCGGCATGATGGAAAAAAGGTCTGGGCTGGCGTGCTGGCTCTCATCAGCGGAAAGGGAGACGGGAAATGAGGCTTCTCGCCCACCTTCACACGGCATACAGCGACGGGTTGCTGACGTTGGGGGATTTGGGCGACGCGGACGTGGCGGTGGCGTGCGATCACCTGATCCCCACCGCCGCCATCGCCATGCACCTGTCCGACCCGCGCCGCTTCCCGCTGGTGGGCGTCGAGGCCTATCAGGACCTCGGCGATGCGGACGGGAAGCTGGCGCACCTCACCCTCATCGCCTTCCGCCCCGAGGGCGTGCGGCGGCTTTTCTCCCTCATCCCCCGCATGCCGCTCCAAGGATGGGACTGGATGAGGGAGGGGCTGGAGGGCCTCATCGTCACCACCTCCTGCATGGCCAGCCCGCTCTATTTCGCGGCCCGCGGCGAGGGAGACGAGGAGTTGCTGGCGCGGGTCTCGCGCCTGGTGGAGGAGGCGGGCGGCGTTTTCGCCGTCGAGGCCTTCCTGTGGGATGGCTGGCCAGATGAGGGGCTCCCTGGCGCGTTGCTAGAGGCGGCGCGCCGGTTCGCGGGCGGGAGGATCCTGCCGTCGTCGGACTTCCATCTCCCCGAGGACCCCGAGAGTTGGCTAGTTTATCGCCTGGCCCTGGCCGCCCGGCCCGAGCGGCACGATGGCCGCTTCCTGAAGGCCCACCCGATGAAGGGAGGACCAGGCTTCTACCAGAAGATGCGCGAGGCGTCCGCGTACGTCACGCGCCGCTGGCTTGCCCGCGTCCCGGATTGGCTGGCTCGCCTGTTGCCGGAAGGCCCGATCCTGCGCTTCCAGCTTCCTGAGCCCCCGGCGGGGGAGCTGGCGGCCTACCGCGCCTGGGCGCTTTCTCAGGCGGAGGCCAGCGGCGTGCTGGAGGGGGTTCAGCGGGAGCTGGACATCCTCAGCGCCCATCCGGAGGCGCTGACTTACATGGCGCTGACGTGGCGCGTGACGCAGGCGCTCCAGGACGCCGATGTGCTGGTGCGGCTTCGGGGGTCTGGCGCGGGGTCGCTTCTGGCCTGGCTGATGGCCCCCCTCACGCCCAACCCGCAGGAGTGGGGGGCCATGTTCGAGCGCTTTTTCAGCCCCTATCGGGAAGGGCTCCCGGATCTGGATTTGGACGTGCCCGATCAGGAGCGGGCTGTTGAGGCGTTGCGCAAGGCCGGCTTTCGGGTGGCCCGACTGGCGGCTTTCCGCACGCTGGCCGACCCGGAGTCAGCGATCCGCGAGGCGGCGCTTCGCCTCATCGGCCCGGGGCGGCGCAAGGAGGATGCCGCGCGGGATGCCCAGGCCATCGCCAAGGCGTTCGGCGTCAGCCCCGATGAGATTTGGCGCGCCGCGGAGCGCCTGGCGCGGATGGCCTATCCGGTGGGCCTTTCCGTTCATCCGTCCGGCTTCGTGGTGATCCCGCCGGGGTGGGCCAACGAGCCCCCGCTCCCCATGGCACCGGATTGGCTCGGGGGGATGGCGCTGATTTCGGGGGATATGACGCCTTGGAAAGTTGATCTCCTCAACGTGGACGCTCTCCGGGCTTACGAAGAGGAGCTTCAGCATTTCCTGGTCTTGGCCGCCAGTCTTCTTCCGGACAGCGAGATCCCCAACACGCTGGATGCGGGGGCCGCCGGCGTTTTCCAAATGGGGCCCGCCGTGATCCGGCGCGTCAAGAGCCTGACGCGTCCCAGCCTGCGGGCGCGGGATGTGGTCCAGATCCTGGCGGAGGAGCGCCCGGGCGCGCGCGGCTTCCTGTTCCAGGAAGACGCCATGCGGGCCGCGGCGGAGGCCGCCCTCCGGCTGGGCCTGGGCGAGGAGGCCTCCTGGAGGGCGGCGGATCTGGCGCGCCGCTGGACGGCGAAGGCCGATCCGGCGGCCTGGGAGGAGCTGGAGCGGATGCTGGGCGGCCAGGAGGACGTCCTGGCCAGGCTGAAGGATTCCGGCGGCTACTCCTTCTGCCTCAGCCACGCCATGGCCGCGGCTTCTTTGACGATCGCCGACATGCTGGCCCTGCAGGAGCCCCCGGAATCCCTGCTGTTGTTGCTGGACCGCGCGGCGCGCGCGTCGGGCTTGGAGCGCGTCAGCGTTCTCTTCCACCTCCTTGTGCGCGCCGCCAAGGCGAAGTGGCGCGTGCGCCTGGATCCTGGCCCGTCCGGGGTGCTGGAGGAAGAGCGGGTTCTGCTACTGGGGAAAGACCTGATCCGCAACGTCCCGGATCTGATCCGGAGGGCCGACGCCCTGCTGAAGCTCCCCCCGGGCTTGCGCGCGCAAATCGTGGCGCAGATCATCGGCTTCTCCTTGGACGTGCTGGCCGCCGCCGCGGGCGTCATCGCTCTCCCTCGGGATGGGCGGCGCGCCGTCGGCGCGGGGTGCTTTATCTACGCGATCCGGCGCGAGTCTCACCTCCACGAGCCGCTCGCCCTTGCACTGGTCACGCCGTGGGGAAGCGAGGGGTGGGTGGTCGCCACGCGCCAGGAGGCATCCATGGTCGGCCTCGCAATACCTGGGAAGGACGGCGAGTGGACGCGCGTTGGCTACGACGCGTTGCTGAAGGATCCGCGCGCGATCCATCTCGAGGATCTTCTTGGGAGGAAAAGGGATGTACGCCCTCCTGATCGCAACCGGGAAAATTGAGCGGGCGGCGGGCTTGGAAATCGGCCCCGAGTATGAGGCCTTCTTCCTCATCGTCGAGGATGGCGTCTCCGACAAGGAGATGGGCATCCCGCCAGACTGGGGGGACAAGCCCCGCGCGGGCCCGCCGAGGTTGCAGATCCTCCTGCTGGCCCACCGCGGCAGTCGTGTGGCGGACGTGCTGGCGACCGCCGCAGGACGGGAGTGGGTGGTTGTGGTGGAAGCGCGCCTGTTGCCGCCGCTCCTTGCAGAAGACGAGTGCTTCTTTGTGGCGATCCCGGAGCAGGCCCGCGCGAAGCAGTTGGCCAGTCCGATCTTGACCAAGCGGAGGTAAGCATGCGTTTCCTGATTCTCTCCGAGAGCGGAGTGTGCGGATCCGGCGTCTTGTCCGCGGCGGGGATGAGGTGCGACATCACGGACCGGGACAGCCCTCCCGTCCTCCTGGCCCTCGTCCCGCCTGGCGATTGGGGGGAGATGGAGGGGTGGCGCGCGGGGGCGGACGGAAGGGTTTCCCTCCGCTTCGCCAGCGGCGTGGAGCTGCTGACCCCCAGCGCGCCTCCGCTTCTGCTTCTGGAGCAGGGGGGGCAGAAGCTTCAGATTCCGGTCGCCCGTCCTCTCCCGAGGGGCTGGCCGTCGATGCGTCCAGCGAGCCTGCCTCCCAAGATGCCGCCCGCCGGGTCCATGGACGGGCGGATCTCCGTTCGTCGCGGCGTGTGGCGCGTCGAGGGGTCTGGGACGGGGAGCCTGGACGCGGAGGTTTTCGCCTTCGCGGTCGCGGGGAAGCGCCAGGACGGCTGGTTTCAGTCGGGGTCCGTCCTGATCAACCTGCAGGACGGCGTGGTGGTGGGCGTGCTGGCTCCTCTGCATCTCCAAGCCCAGCCCCAGCTGGACGCGTTCGCCCCTTCTCCCCCTGGGCGGCTGGAGGAGGCGGTGAAGGTGGCGGCGGAGCTGTGGCGGAAGGTGGCCAGGCAGGCGCTGGCCGGCGAGAAGCCGGATGCGGAGATCCTGCGGGCTCTGGGCCTTCTGCGGAGGGCCATCGCCATTCTCCGCGCCGCCATGGTGGATGAGGAGCAACCGGTTCGGTGGCTTCTCCTGCGTCCGCGCGGGCTTATGATGATCAGCAAGGGCGGACGCCGCTACGTGGCCGGCGTCGCCCTGCACGGAGCCCGTTGCCGCATCGAGTGGGGGAAGACGAAATGAAACTGTTCGAATTGCGGGTGATCGCTGACAAAATCCACTTCCGCGCTCTCCAGCGGGATGAGAATCCGCCCGCGGATGCTCCCGGCGTCTTGTCTGGCCTTGAGGAGCTGGGGGAGGCCTCCGGCTTTTCGGCTCTCGTTTGTAGCGAGAGGTACATCCTGCCGGGCCTCCATGTTCTATGTGGCGGGAGCCCGTCCGACTTGCCCCCGCGGGCGGAGTGGTTGGATTATCCCAGCCCCTTCTCGCCGTCCGCCTTTCCCGCGGACTTGGAGGCGTTGCGCCGGACGGTGATGGGCTTCCCGATGGCAGACGCCCTCCACCGCCTGGTGGTGTCGGAAGCCTATTCCGAGTTCCTCCCGCTGATCAAGCCGACCGAACGGTTGCGGGAGAGCCTGCGGCGGGCCCTGCGGAGGGAGCGCGATTTGGTGCCAGAGGCGTTGCGGGATCTGTCCCCGAATCTTCTCCCGGTCTTCCGCGCAATACACGATGAGGCCGTGAAAGAAAGGAAGCAGTTCCTGGCTGGCCTCTGGTTTTTCGTCCAAAGCGCTAGGAAGGGCCCCCGTGGCCCGCTCGGTGTTCTCAGGCGTATCGGGCTGAAGTCCGAGGACCTTGGCCTGGAGACCGCCTTCCAAGCGAGGATGGTGGTGCTGGAGATCTACCGTGTGCCGTCGGGTGGTGTCACCGTCCGCCATGTGTCCCCCTTCGACCCTCGCCTCAACGATTGGCCAAGGGCGGAGACTCGGGTTGCGGTGGTTGCTTCGTTCCACGAAAGGGAGGCCGCCCGTTTGGGCTACCACGTGGCGCCCCTGGTCCTGGTGCTCCCGGGCTACTCCTACCTCCCCATGGGCGAGATCCCGGTCGCCTTGTGGTGGCATGACCAGTGGGTTTTGAAAGTCGACCAATACAAACGCGAAGGCGAGGGCGGGAGGGACAGGAGGAGGAATCGCATATCTCGCCTTGTGCGAAGCGAGACCGAAATATACCAGTTCCTGCTCGAAGCGCTCGGGCTTGAGAAGGGGAGGTAGAGATGCGTGTTGCCATGAGCATCCAGGATGGAATCCTGCGCTTCGCGCCGCCGCGTCCCAGGGCGAAGGTGGATCCTGGGCGGTGGTTGCTGGTCGGATGGGGGCCCGGGGGAGCCGTTAGCGCGCTGACGCCGCTCGGTGGCGTCCTGGGCGCGCGCCCTCCCTCGGACAGGGAGGATCCGTTCCGGATCAGCCTGCCAAAGGCATGGTTCTGGGTTTCCATGCCGCGCTACTGGGTGGCCGCAGGGCGCTTGGAGGTGGGGCTGGGAGCGGAGGGCAGGTCCTTCTTGATCTTGAAATCCCGCAACGGGATAGAGGTGGCCTGCGAAGCGTCCTTGACCCCAGCGCGGAACGCTTCGGAATTTGTGGAGGTTGCCATCCAGCGGGTCTTGGGTGCCATTCGTCAAAGCCGGAGCCCGTTGCGCGATTTGGCCGCGCTTCTTTCCGCGTCGAGCCTGGTTCGCTTGGAGAGCAACGACAAGATGGCAATGCGGTGCCATGTCGGCCAGGCCGTGGCCCGGGTGGAGCTTCCTGATCGCTGGGTCGGCGCGGGGGAGGCTCTTCCCTTGATCCCAAGGGTTCGGTGGCTGGTGCCGTCTGAAGATGACTTCCTGGTTGTCGTTCAATCGGATCCTCTCCGTCCGCTCGTCCCGATGATCGTCGGCTGGCTGGACGGATGGGGCGGGCTGGGTGTGATCGGCATGCTGGAGCCCCGACTGTGGCTGGAGGCCGTGGGCGGCGCGCGGTGGGATCCCGGCGACCAAGAGGAGGCTTTGTCGTGACAAGCAAGTCCCCGCCTCTCCTGATTGCCAAAAGGTTTCCATTTGGGGTGTTGCCCGTGATGAATGAGGGTGACATCGAGGTCCCGGTCCTGTCCTTCGCGGGGCTTCTCCCTCCCAGGGAGTGGCCCAAGGAGGCCTTTGAGCGCCTCTTGGACTTGGATGGCGAAGGGGCCCGCGCCGCCATTTGGGGCCTGACGCGGGAGATGCAGGGCCGCTTGGTCCAGATGGGGCTGAAGGTTAATCGCGTCGCCCTCCTCGGCGGAACGCCGCCGAGGGATGTTTGCGTGTTGATCGGAGATGTCTCCCGAGTCCAATTCGCCATAGAGACGGCGGCCAATTGGAGCGTCTGGCCTATGCGAGCGGACGAGACGTTGCTTCGCGCGCTTGAAACATCCTGAGCCTGGAGGGAGCACGCATGAGCCTTCGTCGGGTTTTGCGGGTTCTTCCAGTCCTTGCTCTTGCCGTCGCGGCGCTCTCCTGCGCCTCCGCCTCCGGCGGGCAGGGCGCGTCGGGCGGGGCGCGCGGCGGCCAGATGCGGGAGGTGGAGACATCCATTGGGAAGTTCTCCGTTCCCAGCGATTGCCGGACCCCCGAGATCCGGTCTCGGGACCGGTTGCCCATGTTGCTGTCCGCCCTGGCCCGGCAAGGGCCCACCATCAACTTGGCCTGCTGGGATGAGCGGGAGCAGGGGGTGCTGGTCGTCAACATGGGGCTTTTCAGCGTCGACGTCCAGAAGGCCATCGTGTTGCCCCGCACGCCGCGGGGGGACTTGGATCCCATCGTCCACCTGTTCGAGATCCCCGACAGCGTCCCCGAGCTCCTTGTCCAGCAGGCGCTCCGCGACCTCCGCGTCCACCTGGTTCAGGAGGCGGCCAAAGGAGGACCGAACTGGTTCATCTCCGGGGCGGAGCGGGAGAAGGCGGGGGAGGGGGCGGCGCGCCTGAGCGTTCTTCTCCTCAACGAGGACGGGAGCAAGCGCCTGCGGTTGCGGGCGGTTGTGGCGCGCGGGCAGACAAGCGGCGATCTCGCGGTGATGCTCATGGGGGCGGTCGTTTCCGCAGATCCGCCCTCCCGGGAGTGGGAGCGCGCGTGGCGGAGCGTGGAGGAAAACCTGACGCGAAACGGAGGTGGGAAATGAATCTTCCGGAGCTCCTGAGCGCGCCTGGCTGGGCGACGGGCGAGCTCGAAGACCCGTCGATGATTGTCGGAGACTACAGCTCGAAAGGGCTGTGGAGCATGTCTCGGATTACGCTCGACGAGAAGCGGTTCTGCGCCTGCTTGCTGGAGGTCGGCGACGAGGTCATGGGGATAGTAAGGGAAGACTTCGTGGGCGTATTCAGGCCCCAACAAGGAAAGCGCTTTTTGGCCATGCCCTCTGGGCTCGTCAGGCCCCAGCTCGCCAGGTCCCAGGAAGGCGCTTCTTGATCGTTGGCCGCGTCGCCCGAGAGGCGCACGTGGCAAAATGTGAAAGGAAAATCTCCCAAGGCGGAGGTGAGAATTGAGCCTTGCTCCGATTTTTTTGAAATCCATTGGCGAGACGCTGGCTCAGGCCACGGACATGCTGAAAGGCGTCGCAGAAATCTGCCAGTCGCCTGAGCTTTGGCATGAGCGGCGGGTCAAGATCGGGGAGGAGGAGATCCCCGCCTATGTGGCGGAGGTCGATTCTGGATTCGGCGGGGTGATCCACGAGGGATTCCTCGGCCTGTTTCATCCGCCGATCGGGGAGACCCTCTTCGAGCATGTCCTCTGGTCCCGCTGGGCCGCCGGAGGGGCCGCGACATTGACCCTCATCCGCGCCCAATGGGAAAAGGGTCGCACGTGGGCGCTGATGGGGCAACTGCCGCGAGGTCTGCTCATGGTCGAGGCCTGGCGGGAGGAGACGGGGGGGTCCGAGGCGGTGAAGGTGGCGGGCGTGCTCCCTGCCCGCCATCCTTGGCTACGGGCTGGAACGCGGCCCCCGGTTCCCTACTTGAGGGCCTTCTCGCGCCTTCCCGAGAGGCGCTTCAGCGGCCTTCTGGCTGACTTCGCCTCTTCAGGAGACCTGGACTGGGAGTTCACCGCGGTGACCTCCCTGGCCGCGGTTGCCTTCGCCTCCGCAGGTCCCCAGGCCTGTCCAGAAGAAGCCTGCGATTTCGCCCTCCTGGGTGGTCCAGCGGGAGCCGCCCTCACGGCCCGTGGCATGGAGCGGGCGCTGATGTGGAGGGCCCTCCGACAGGAGGACCAGACGGTTCTGGAGCTCCTGCCCGCCGGCGCGACGCGTCCCGTGTGGAGCTTCACCCTGTGCCGGAAGCATGCGGACGCGTTGCCGCCGCTACGTTAACTCGCTGGAAAGGAGGAGATTCAATGAGCCCGGCGATGATCCGAAAGGCCGCAACAGCGTTCTCCGCCCTCTTACTGCTCGTGGGCGGGTTCCTGTTTGGCGCGGGCGCGGCACAGCTGGGCCGGCGCGCGCAGGTGTGGGAGATCCCGCGCCGGTCGATGGCGGGCCTGGCCATGCCGGCCCCTTCCCCCACTCCCGAGAGCCAGCCAGCCCAGAAGGCCTCCCCCACGCCTTCCCCGACGCCGACCGCCTCCCCAGCCGGGGCTGGCAGTGAGGAGGCGGACGTCTCCTTCCTGCCGCCCGAGATCCGGGACCACCCCATGGCCCGGCTGGTCTGGCGTCTGGACCCGCGAGTGATGGAGGAGTTGCGCCGCCGCGGGGCGTTGCTTCCTGAGCACCGGGAGTGCCGTGAGGGAGACAATTTCTGCGTCTTCCTCACGATGGGGGAGGCCGTGGCCTGGATCCAAAAGATGGATGCGCAGGGGAGGCGGGTGGCCGCGGCCTTCTGCCAGGCTTGGAAGAGCGCCCCGGGCGGCGCGCCAGTCCCCGCGCCGACGCCGGCGGGATTGTCGGGGCCCGCAATGGAATCGGACTTCCCGTGCGTTCCGGGGAAGAAGTGCCCGATGCTGTATGACCGCATCATGTTCTCCCCGGCCTGGAAATGGCCAGAGGTCCACGATTTCAACACCGGCGTCAGCGTTTTCCTTTTCCTGGTGGATCAGTCTGGGATGGACCAGGCTTTGAAGAGGCGCGTCTGGGCTCGCCATCCAGACGGCATTTGTGATGTGGTGGAGATTCCAGGGGGCTGAGCATGTGGCAGGTCCTTTTCGTGGCAGTCTGGCTTCTGCGGGGGGCTCTGGACCCTGCCCAGGCCTCTCCGTGCAGGAAAGAGGTCCGCAACGTCGGGGGACGTTCGCTGGACGTCTACGTCTGCCGCGGCGTGGAGGTGGCCGTCCGGGCCGTCCCCGTCAACATCTCGGACTGCGTGCCGGGCGTCTCCAGCTGTCTGGGGCAGACCTACGGGATGCCGCCGGCGGGGGAGGCGGCGCAACTTCTGATGCGTAGCCTCGAGGACCCCTATCCGACGGGGACCCATCTGGCCACGTTTCCTTTCAGCTACTGTCTCCCGGAGTTCCCCGAGCTGGCCCCGCGGGATCCCTACCTGCGCCTTCCAGGGTCTGAGCAGGAGGCGGCCCCTCCCGCCCGAGGACTCATCGCGGGCGGCCATGGGATGGTGGCGGTGGGGGCGACGTCTCCCCGCACACATCCGCTGGAGTGCTACTACTTCTACGGGCTACGGCTTGCGGAGATCCTGGCGAATCAGGAGGACATCCGAGACCGCCTGCGAGGCATCCCAGGCTTCATCGTGCGAGAGATCCACGAGGTGAGGTCCGACATCCCGTTTCGCAGGATCACGGCGTACTACGGCTACTCCGAGCAATACTTCGACGGCCTCGTGTTCCATGAGGGGCTGGACACGTCGTGTGGAGGGGGGAGTTGCCAAGCGCAACAACGTCTGTGGACGCCCGTGCCCATCATGCCCGTCATCGTCTACCCGGGCTGGGCGCTGGGGATGATGCCGTGCAACGTCTCCGAGGAGGCGGTCCGCGCCCCGTATCCCGCGGGAGGGCAAGCGCTGTTGCGAGACATACGCGCCTTGCTGGAGAAGCGCGTCCCCCCGGAGCAGGACTGCGCGCTGCTTTTCGGAGGCCTGCACATCGTCACCGACATCGCGGGGACGCCGATGTGGGAGGTCCGCGGCATGGTGGCCCGCGGCCTCCCGCTGGAGGTCAACCCGACGGCTTACTATCCTGCGGGAGCCATTGTCGCCCCGTGCGCCGTCGGCTACGCCAACAGCCAGGCCTGGCACTGCCACTACCAGGCCGTCGCCCTCAGCGGGGATGAGGCGCGCGAGTTGTTGCAGGCGATCTCCGACCCCAACACGCGGGGGCGGTTCATCCGCCCGCCCGGGGTGGATCGAGGCGTGTCGGATTGGGGCGGGATCTACATCCAATGGGTTTACGTCCGCTCCATCGATCCGCTTCTGGTCCTGTTCCCCGATTTGGCGGGCGATTTGGAAGGGTGGGCCACCCATCCGCTCCCGAGCGTCGGCGGCGTTCCTCTTGGGGCGGCCACGCTGTTCGCTCAGTGGACGGGGAGGCCGAGGGGGGAGTTCTTCCCCGGCATGCCCGATGAGGCCAGCCCCTCCAGCGTGGAGGCCCGGGGCTACATGGGCGCGTGCCGGATTCAGAACAAGACTGCCCCGGGATGGGGGTGCAGGCCTGTTCTGCCCAGCGGCGTCCCGTCCTACTGCAACCGCCCCGACTCCCTTCAGTGTGGTGGAAGCCGGAGCGTTCTGCTTCGGGTCTGGGACGCGGTGAAGCGTGCCCGCGCTTGGGGACCTTAGGGGGAGGGAAAATGATCGCATCTTTTCTCGGAAAGATCCTCGGATTCCTGACGGGGGGCATGGGCCGCTTCATGCTCCAAGTGAAGCGGCACCGTTCGGGCGATTCGTTCGACGGGCGGGAGCACGCCTCGGTCTATATGCAAACGTGGGGGACGTGGGCCTACGCCTATGTGCCGAAGGAGGGGGTGGATTACCGGGAGGCTTTTGAGAAGCTAATCGGCTCCGGGATTTGTCATATGGAGCTGATAATCGTCTTCAAGAAGAGCGATCTGGGCAATCAGGTGGAGCGCGTGTGCTTTCTGATACCAGAGGACCAGAACGGCTCGCCGCGGAATCTCGCCGACTATGGGTTGGAGCCGGTATTCGATGAAGATTGGCTTCTACATACCATCGGACTCCCAGAACAGGAGGTGCACATATGAGCGATGTGGCGATCGCGATCCAGGTTTGGTGGGTTCTTTTCACGAACGGCTACGTGCCCGTCGGAGGCCCTCTCTTCCCGGAGAGCCGATGGCGGCGCCTTCTGCTTGCCATCACCCCGGTCGGCCTCCCGATGCTGGTGTATCTCGCTCTCTCCCTCCAGATCAACGCCGTGCTGGCCGTTGGTCTGGCGGTGGCGGGGGCGCTGATGGGCTGGTCCCCGGCGGGGGGAGGCCCTCTGGCCGCCACAGCGCTGGTCCTCCTGGCCGCGGCCAATTTCCTGGCCGTGTTGTTGCATCCCGTTGAGGAGGTCCAGATGGAGATCGGGGACCGCGTCGTCCCCGTGCGGGTCATCCCTGCCTTCATCCCGCGCATCCGTCCGCGCTGAGCGCATCCGCCCAGGAGCGGGGTGGCCAAGATGGAGCGCGATCACAGGGTGATCCTGCGCGTTGCGTTGCTGATCCTCCTTCTCGCCGCCGTCCCATATTTGGGGGAGCTGGCGAACCGCCTGCTGTTGCCCGCCATCCCGCAACCGGCGGTGGAGTCCCCCTCGTCCTCGGGGGATGAGTACAGGCTGGTGGAGGTCCTGCCGGCCCCGGGCGACCTGCCGAAATCCTTCACGGCCAACCTGGGGGCCTGCTACCACCTGACCTACGAGGATCCCTTCGATCTCGGCATGGATCCCGAGTCGCTCAAGCGGGTCATCCTGGCCTCCCGCTCCCGTTGCGTGTTGCTGGTGATCTCCGCCGGCACGGCGGGGGATCCGCGGAAGGTGATGGGGCTGGTCCAGGCGGCCAGGGAGGCGGGGGTCGATCTCCTGGTTTTGCGCATCATGTTGCGTCCCCGCTGGGCGGACGTGCAGGGGGCGGCGGAGGGGCTGGCCCGACTGCCGTGGGCGAATCAAGACTTGTCCGTCACGGAGACAGCCGCCCGCGTTTACGGGGACTGGATCCGGGCGTGGGCCAACACCCCGATGGATCCCACGGGGATCCTCCCGATCTACTACCCCGCCCCGCTCCCCGGGGTGCTGAACCTGGCCAAGCGGCTGGCCCTGGAGGGCGTCTACGTCCAGTTGCTCAACGAGCCCAACGTCAAGGAGGAGTACTCCGACGCCCCGCCGGGCGCTTTCGACGGCAGGGGCCTCTACACCGGGGACCTGCGCGAGCTAGGGCGGGACGTCTGCGCCTTCCATGCGCCGTTCATTCGCGCGGCCTTCGACCCCATGGTCGAGTCATCCGGGGGGCTGGTGTCCTACCAGCTGAACGTCATCCAGCCACGCTTGGTCATCCCCGACATCGCCGCGGCGGATCCAGATCAGAAGCGCCAGTACATCGCCGGGTGTCTGGAGGTCCTCAGCGCCGCTGTGGGGGATTTCCCAGGCGTGAACGTCCCCGAATACGCCCTGACGGGCCTGAGGGGCGGCGCGTTCGCCTATGGGATGCACATCTACGCCCCCAGTTGCGCCGACCCGCTGGCGGCGGCGGCGGCGTTGCAGAGCAGCCATCTGGCCTCCGTGGTGGAGTATCTGCGGGCGGCGGCCCGTGGGGATCTTCCGCTGATCACCCGGGTCCTGGTCACGGAGTTCGGCGGGGCCTTCGCCTTCGGCTCCGCTTGCACCCGGGAGCGGCAGAAGGTCATCTATTCCGCGATCACCGCCATGGCCCCCGAGGTCCCCTTTTTCTGGTGGGTGTTCGCCTCCCGTCGTTGCGGCTACGGCGAGTACGCGGGCAACGCCCCGGTGGAGTGGGACAAAAGCGCCATCGTGTCCTTCGATCCCGCCTCCAAAACGATCCACGCCTGCGAATCCGGAGAGGGAGGCTTGAGCCCATGACGACGTTGCGAATGGCCCGGGTCATCGCTCGCGCTGTGGTGCGGATTGCCGGCGGCGATCAGAGAACCGTTCTGCTCGGGGAAGACGAGGAGGGGCGCGGATACAAGCTGGTCGTCATCCAGGGCTGGTCCCTGATGGAGCGGTCCTTCGAGGGCCTCCCATACGCGTTCGTCCGCTTTCTGGATTACGCCAACGGCATTCTGGTCTGCCGAAACGGCGTTCTGTCGCCGGAGTTTCCAAGGGGCGCGGATGTGGAGATCAAGCGCTTGCCGCCGCAGGAGGAGCTCCTGGAGGCCTGGAAGGAGATAGGGGGGAAGATCAGGGAGGAGGGGACGGGAGAGGGCGGCTGATTGGGAGGAAGAGAGGGGGCGCGGCGCAGGCCGCGCCCCCTCTCCCCCGAGCCTGCTCAGCGCCGCACCTTCTTGGCCGCGGGCTTTTTCGCGGGCTTCTTCGCGGGCCTCTTCGTGGCCTTCTTGGCCGACGCCTTCCGCGCCGGCTTCTTGCCCGCGGCCTTCTTGGCGCGGGCGCGGGCCTTCGCCTGCGGGGCGCGTCGCTTCCGGCGCGCCGCGGGGACAGAGACGGCGACAGGCTCGGCGGACACGACCTCGGCGGACTCGACGCTCGCGACGAGTTCCATCGCTGACCTCCTCGCATAGGATTTCGATGAGATTTTACCAGAGTAAACACTTGAGCACGACTGTGGCCGCCGCGTAAAATCAGCCGTAGACCAAGCCGGAGGCGGGTATGAGGATCCACCTCATCGTTGCGCAACAGGCGCTCACATCCATCCTCGTCGCCGCGATGCTGGCGAGCGCGTCCCTGTACGCGCTGGCCGTGGCGTATCTGTTGCTGAGCGTGGTGCTCTGGGTGTTGACCCTCCGCACCAGGCAGATCCTGGTGCTCTTGATCGACCGCAACGGCGAGGTGCTCGTCGGAGAGCCCGCGCTGGCCCGCGGCGTGGAGCTGAAGGCTTATCTTCTCCGCCTTGGCCACGATGGCGGCCTGGAGCTCATCCTGCTCGTCGATCCCCGCGCTAAATTCATCAAGCACATCGACAAGGTCGCGGTTGCCGACAGCCCTCGAAACGGGAGGCTTCCATGAGCGCGATCCTGATCGTCCTTCTGGTCTTTCTCTCCATCGTCGTGGACATCGGGACCACGGCGGTGGGGGCGTTGGATCAGTTCGGTCCAGCCGGGGTGGCCATCAGCCTCGTCCTGCAGTTGGGGCAAATGGCTTCCTTGGTGATGTTGCGGGCGGAGGAGGTGAGGGAGAGGCCGCTCCTTCGCTGGTCCCTGCTGTCCATCGCCGCCGTGATCACAACGATCAATGCCCTCTTCAACTACTACGCCCTCCACGGCATGCCGGAGGGGCCTTCGGATCCCCTCTATGTGCTGAGGACCCTGACCCCGGAGGACCCCAACTGGATGTGGAACATCGCCCTTCTGCTTCTTTCGTTCGTGATCACCACCGAAGCAGACGTCATCATCTCGACCCTCGTCCAGACGCGGGGGCATCTCGCGCTGATGAGCGCCTCCATACCGATCTACCTGTCCCCCCTCCAGGCCGCCCTCGGCTTGGTCGAGGGGCTGTCGGGTGAGGAGGGGGAGGGGGCGCGGGAGCGCTTCGATTTCATGGCGCTGGCCGTCCCCATCCTGGGATTGTTTCTGATCGGGATGAGGGGGCTGGACGCCTACAGCACCTTCGTTCAAACGCTGGAGGTGGTCCCCCGCGGTGGCACCATCCAGTCCCTCGTGGCCGCCTACGCGGCCCTGATGGCGATCACCTACCAGGCCCGCATCCTGTTGCTGGCCCGCTCCCGGATCCGGGTCGGCCTCTTGGAGTGGGGCCGGATGGCCGCGGTGACGGGGCTGAACATCTACTGCTCCATCACATTCTTCAGCCGGTGGGCCGAGGTGGCGCTTCTTACCATCCTCCTCGGCGTGATGGCCTCCACCCTGGCCGAGGTCCTAGAGGCCGAGACCACCTATGCGCTGGTGTTGCACTTCATCGGTCGCCCCCAGGGCGGCGCGTTGCGCCTGACGGAGGAGCAGCTCGCCGACGCGGTCGCCCGGATCGGCCCCGCCGCCCGCTCGGCCTACGCCGCCCTCGGCGCGGCGGTGGGCGTGCCGCTCCGGATCATCTGGCATCTGCTGGGGCGATCCCTGGCCGGCCCGTCCGAGGTGGTGGTGACCACCTCCAGGAAGCCCTCCCCGGGCGGGGAGGCCGCGCGCGGCGGGGGCTCCCCGAGCGCTCCGGCGGGGACGGAGCGGGGTCCTGTCAGCGGGGGGACGAGTGACCCCAGGTCCGAGCGCGGCGGATCGGGGATGCAGAGCCTGTTCAGCATGATGGGCCGGCGTGAAGGCTGATCCTGCCCAAAACAAGTCGGAGGTGAAGCATGGGACGGGTACCGATCGCGGCGGGTTGGGTTCGCGACGAGGAGGAGGGCATCCTGATGAAGTGCGTCTGGCAACGGGGCTATCGCAGGCCAGACGGCGCGGAAGTCCTCCAGACGGTCTGGCTCTGCGAGGGGAATGGTGGGTTCAGCATCCGCGTCGAGGAAGTGGACGCGGATGGACAACGACATGTCCTCTGGCATACCCGCCCGATCCCGGAGGGCCTGTTGCGCAATGACATCCGCAACGTGGCTCGCGTTGCCCGCGGGATCAAGGAGGCCGCGCGGGCCTTGTCGGGCTGGATCTCTGGCAACGGGATCCTCGAGGGGACCGAGGGGCTGGATCTGTACATCAAGGTCGGAGAAGACGTGTCTGTGGAGATTCATTGCGAAAAAGACCGCGGGGCCCCTCGGGCCAGCCTCGCCATCTGGCCCCTCGAGTTGAGGCTCCCCCTGGAAGATTGGGACGCCGTTGAGGCCCTCGCCCAGGCCTTGGAGTAAGCCCGGCGCGCGAGGTCAGTCGAGATGAAGTTGTGGTTTGTTGACCTCTTCTGCGGCGCTGGCGGCGCGGGCCTTGGCCTTAAGCGCGCGGGCCTTGCGCCCTTCTTGGGGGTCGACAAGTACTCCCGCGCGGTCGAGGTCTACAGGGAGGCCGTGGGCCCCGCGATCCAAGCGGACGTTCGGGAGCTCGATCCGCTTCAAGTGGTCACCGAACGCCCCTTCCTGTTGTGGGCCTCCCCGCCATGCCCGCCCTGGTCACAGGGCAGGAAGTGGAGGGGGCTCCCTATGGGCTTCGAGACGGAGGACGGCCTGTTGCTTCTGGAGCCCCTCCGCTGGGCGGAGGTCCTGCGCCCGCGATGGGTCATCGTGGAGAACGTGGGGACGTTGCCCGACGAGGACGCGGAGGCGGTGGCGTCCAAGCTGCGGGAGATGGGCTACGCCACGCGCGTCCTGCGTCTTGACGCCCGCGCCTGGGTGCCGCAGTCGCGGGACCACGCCTTCGTTGTGGGGGGACCAGTTCCCATCCCCAATCCTACGCCGCTTCCCGTGGCCCCGCGCTTCGCCGACATCGCCGATGGGAATGGAGCGATGCCGGTGGAGCCTCGGACATTGCGACATTGGGTGCAGAAAAAGCTCAACGTCCCCATCGTGGACGCGAACGGCGTCCTGCCGACAGTGTCCACGCGCGGCTTTCACCACCGATGGACCTGCGCGGTCTACGAGGGAAATGGGCGTTATCGCTTCCCGACCTTCAAGGAAGCGGCCCGGGCTCAGGGGTTCCCAGACGATCACCCCCTCCACCGACTGGCCGCCGAAACGTCCACTGTGGCCTGGCGGTTGCTGGGGGACGCGGTCCCGGTTCCAATGGCGGAAGCCTTGGGGCGCGCCGTGCTCATGGCCGAGGAGGTGGCGGTGGACGGGGCGGCAATGGCATTGGCGTGATGCGGATCTCGGGAAGGGTAAGATCCTTGAGGGAAAAACTTCCGCTTCAGCACCCCGACTAAGGAGGTGGAAGATGGAAGAACTCAAGGAGTTTGTCTCAAGGTTCGGGTATCTCTTTTCCCCAGAAGAGCTCGAGGAGATCGAGGAACACTGGGGCGACGAGTGTCGAAATGCTGTCATCCTGGGCATCTATGATCGGCGGGAGTTCTGTTCCCCTGAGGACCGAGAGGCCCTGATCCGATGGCTGGATGCCCACCCAGACCAGTGGACCGTCGAATTTCGAGACGCCGCGGGTTACCAGCCAAGCCTCCGAGAGGTCCTGATCAATCCCGAGGACAATTGACGCCCCCTGCGGGAGGAATGCGATGATTGGGAAAGAGGAATTCAGCCTCCGGGACATCACCCGCATCATCGCCGAGGATGAGGCCGCGGAGCTGATGGTGAGGGTCAGCCAGGCCCTCGGACGGGAGCTGGCCCGACGCAACCTGACCACCCCCCAGCTCCTCAACCTCTTCGGCGAGGTCCGCCACATCGAGATGGAGTGGCGACAACAACAGCGGGATCCAGAAGAACGGCTGGACCCCCGGATCTGGCGGCGCTTGCAACTGCTCAAGCCCCGCATGGTCCACCAGGCCGCCCGCTTGCAGGCGCTCAGCCCCAGCAGGGCCTACCAGGAAAGCCGCGCGCGCGGCGACGCCATGGAGCCCCTCGTCGAAGCCTTGGGGCGCGCCATCGACCGCGTCGAGCGAAACTCGGACCTCCGGCGGTTCTTGGACTTCTTCTACGCCATCTTGGCTTATCTCCGCTTCTACCAAGGGCGGTGAGTGGGCCTTCGGTGCCTGCGGAGTCGGGGGGGGAGGCCCGGGTTGACGACCTCCCGAAGCGGTTCCCGCAGGGGCTTCTTGCTTCGATGAGGCCATCAAGACGCGATCTCTCCGCACATTGGATCCTGAGATTCAAGGAGACGCGCCATGACACGCTTGGTTCGTCCGCTGGACGAAGACGAGTTGCGCACGATATTGCAGGAGATCAGGGCCGAGCTTCTCATCGGGCTCGGCTTGCGGAAAGAGCTGTTGGCTCGCGGGGAAGATTTCGAGAAGATACTCCGCGCATCCGTTGAGACGGCCTTCTTGGAGGGCGACGAGCAATTCGTGCTGAGGCTCCCCCCTCGCGCGCGCGTCCAGCGTGTTCGCCTCTTCCTCCTCTCCTCCGCCGCAGATATGGATCCAAGGATCTTGGAGCTCAGGGAAGAGGTCATCCGGAGGATCCGAGCGAAGGATGGCTCCTTGCCGGATGAGGACGGGGCGCTGATGACGGTTGACTTCGCCACCGCCGACGCCTTCCGCTATCCATACTTGCTGGATCCAAGGCGCATGGCGTGCTGGCTTGGTCGGTTGCTTGTCAAGCGAGCGGTTTTCGGGGCCGGATCCACCCTTCTCTTGGAATTTGGCCGAGAACTTGAGAAAAAGGATTTGATCGCCATCGGCGTCGGGTTCAGTCCGAAGGAGTGGCGAGTTCAAGGGCGGCGTATCCTTCTGGTCTGCGGGAAATGCGGCGAATACGTTCTCCCAGAAGAAGAGTGGTTCTGAGCCGGCGGCGGATCGTTTCCTTCAAGCGCCAGTCCACAAGCCATGGCTTCAGAAGCATGAAGCACCCATTCGTTTTCCGCTCCAAAGCGGGTGGAACAAACGCGATGCGCCGCAGAGTGATTCGCAACGCGCGGTGGTCAGGGATAGGCCGGCGGGAATCCAGTTGTGAGCTCCCGGGCGAGGCTTGACAAGGTTTTTCGGAAATCGGGCGCGAGGAAGCATATAGCTTCGTCTGGCTGAACGCTGCGCCGCGTCGCCGAATTGGCAACAGGGAACAGGGGGATGTCGCCAGTGGAGCCATGGGCGCTTGTGAGCGCGAACAGCGCCCTTTTCGCCGGCGTCCGCGCGCGGCCATCTCCATCATCGACCTGAGCTTGGATGGGCAACGAGCGCTATCGTCTCCTAACTTCCAAGAGGTCGCGTCTGCTTTCCTTGCGGAAGGCCAAGAGAGCGGGTCGGTGGCGGGGGCCTAAAATCTTCGGTCAGACGAATCCTGAGATTCGAGGAGGTGCCCCATGACGCACTTGATTCGCCCGTTGGATGACAGGGAATTGAGCGCAGTGCAGTTGATGCTCAGGGCCGGGCTCCTCGAGGGGCTCGACTCATGGAAAGATCTGTATGGCGGCTACGAGTTCGTCGCCGATCAGGTAGTCGGCACAGCCGCCGGAGAGGCCCTTCTAGAGGAGGATGTGCGGCTCATGCTGGAGCTCCCGAGCGCGCACGCCCAACGCGTTCAGGTCTTCATCGCCTCCCCCGCCGCGGATTGGGGCCCGAAACTTCTCGGGTTTAGGGAGGAGATCATCAGCAGGATCAAGGCGAGGGACGGCTCCTTGCCAGATGAGAATGGGGTGGTGATGACGGTTGACTTCGCCGCCGCCGATGCCTTCCGCCATCCATTTCACTTGGACCTGGGGCACGTGATGAGCTGGCTTGGCCGTTTGCTTGTCCAGCGAGCGGTTTTCGGAGGAGGATCCACCCTTCTCTTGGAATTTGGCCGAGAACTTGGGCCAGAAGAGTGGATCGCTGTCGGCGCTAGGTTCAGGCCAACGGGATGGCGTGTTCAAGGGCGGCGCGTTCTCTTGTACTGCTTGTACTGCGATAAGTGAGCCTCGATGGTGGGCACCAAGAGGGCCGCCGCTCAGCGGGCAAGATGAATCGCTGAATCCGAGCGCAGGGGGTGAGGAAATGAAACTGATATATCCCATCGACGCGATGTTGCAAGTGGAGGTGGTCGAGGGCACGCCCGGCGGCGCGATCGTCGCGGTCGAGCCCGTTCAGGCTCGGGAGGCCTGGGCGTCCATCTTGGAGTCCCAGCGGTGGCTCGAGATCCGCGCGGGATATGGACAGGACCTCTCCGAGTTCATCTTCCGCCTCCAGACCAACGTGCAGGAAATTCGTCCAAACGATGTCGTTTACTGGATGAACGCCTTGATCCCCGACGAACGGGAACCCAAGAACGTCCTCCTCGGCAACACGGGAGAGGACCCGGATATCACGTGGTGGATCGCCTCCTTGGGCCGGCAGGATGGAACGTGGATCATCGAGATGTTCCACCTTGATGCCCTTCGCGATTGGGAGGAGAGCAAGTCAAACGCCCTTCCCGGGGTCACCGTCTATCATCTGGGTGCCAAAGCCGCTGTCGGCCCCATGCTGGTGGCGGCTCTCGTGGGGGTGGGCCGCCACCGCGGGGATTTGGGGATCAGCGTCGGGCTGGCGGACGAGTCGTCGCCGTTCCTTTCCGCCGCGCTGGTGGCTGATTCCGGGATGGGGTGGCGGATGAGGGTCAGCGCTTCCGCGGAGGCGCAGGCCGCCGTCATGCTTTCCCGAGACGGGGAGGATCCAAACAAACCCGTCCTGGGCGTGGCCATCGGGTGGTAGGTCTTGAGCAGCCCCTCGCGCATTCCAGCCGCGGCCATGGGGGTTTGGGGATGGGCGCTCCAAGCCTTGGCTGGATGGGCGAGTCGGGCGGGCAAAACATCTGCTCTCTTGGAGGAGGCCGTGTCGACGCGAGACCGAATTGTTGCGGCGGCATCCTGGTGGTTCGCCCTCATCGCCGCTTTGGGCCTGCTGGTGAGGGCGGAGCCTCCCCTGCACCCGGATGCCCGCCGCCATTGCCTGTTCGGGCTTGTCGGCAACCTGGCCCTGGCGTTCCTCTACATCGCCCTCGCGGCGTTCTGGCGCTCGGGGGAGGCGGGGGCGGCGCTGGCGTCCTGCTTGGCGTGTCTTTGGGGCGCGATCGCTCTGGCAAACACCGCCGCCGCCGCGGCGGGCAAGGGACCGTTCTTCACCACGCTGGAGGGGCCATCGGGTGGGGACTTGCCGTGAGATCAAGAAAGGAGCTCGCCTAAAGGCGGCAAGCGGAGCCGCGCGGCTTGCGCGGATTGAGCGTCTGGCGTGGACCAGTCGCGCAAACCCCACCCATGGGAGGTAGGCGATGGAGCGCAAGAGGTTTCTGGACAGCGAAGAGATCGAGGAGATCGCGAACACTGCGCTTCGGGTTTTCGGGTTGCGCCCTGACGACATCCTCGTTTCCATCGAGGAGCGGGAGGTCGAGATCCCAGACCCCTTCCGTGATGGTGCCCGCGGGAAGAAGCTGGCCCAGGCCATCACTTTCGCCAAGGACGACTTCCCCGTCCCCCAAGGGGCTCTCCTCGAGGTCGTTGTGGCGAACGCCATCTTCCTGGGGATCAGCGCCGTTCACCGCATGCCCTACGCCACCAATCTGGTGCAGTGCGCCAAACATCTGGGTAAGCCGCATAAGCTCCGGCGCGTCATCGTCGACGACAACCTGGCCGTGCTGGAGTTCCGAGAGCCGCTGAGCGGCTGGGAGGCGGCACGCCTAGTGCGGATGCTTGCCTTGGGGTGGACGGTGGAGGATATCATCTACGACGAGGAGAACAGCACGTGGATTGCCGCGCGATACGGGTATTTGTAGCAGGAGTCCGAGCCTGGCAAGTTCAACCCATCATATGAGGAGGCTGACATGACCCATTTCAGATCTCTCAGGCTTTGCTGGGAACGCCGCTTCTCCTGCTTCTGCTTGCCGTTTTCTTCCTGAGCCTGATCCTGCCCCGGAGGCGCTGATCATGCGCAACCTGACGCCGCATCCCTTGATCATCTTTCCGCCCAACGCTCCCTCTCGCGTCCGGGTTGAGGGAGACCGCTTCTTCGATCCAGAGACTGGGGAGGAGATACTCCCGATCGTGGTCATCCCGCCGGATCTGGAGGGCCCCTTGCGCCTTGAGAAGGTCGTTAAAGAAGAGAGGGCCGTCCAGATTGGGGATGTGGTAGTCCCTGTGGATGTGTGCTTCTACGTTTCCCCCAGTCTGCCCTCTCCAGGAGAGGCTGTGATCGTTTCGTTCTCAGTCGCCTATGCGTGGGCCTGGGAGTTTGGGGAAGGACACATCGGCGTGTACCCTTGGGAGGGCGTGTCGTCAGAAGAGATCTATATCCCAGACACTGACGACGGGGCGGTGAGGGACGAGGAGGGCAACATCGTGGGGACTCGTCGCCTCATCCATATCCGCTACCCCCATTGAGCCTGAGGTGGCAAGTTGGAGGGCTTCCCGTTCGGCGGGTGGTGTTCGGCCTCCGTGCCAAAGCGTCCTTGGAGTCCCACCGCGAGGCCGGCTTGGACGACTGCGTGTACGTTGGGCGCGAGTTCCGTCCGCCGATTTGGGAGATCCGAGGAAATCGGGTTTGGTTGACCTGCTTGCCAAGCGGATAAGGCTGGCGGCGGCAGGCGAGCCCCGAGCGCACAGAAAGGAAGCCGGCATGGGCGGGTTGCTGGAACCGATTCCGAGCGAGATCAACGAGGAGATCGCCGTTGCCCAGCTGAAGGCCGGGTTTAAGGAGGCCTTCGTCGGGATCGAGCCACCAGATGATTTGGAGGCCTTCCTTTGGACCTCGTCTGCGGCTGAGGCGCTTGGGGATCTGGAAGCAAAAGACCCACAAGCCATGGAAAAGGCCGGCCTTCGCGGCCTCGCGGGCCAAGAGGCTTTCGTAGTGTCCCTGACTTGCCGAGGGGCCGCGCGGCTGAAGGTTGTGTTGATCGGTCGGGACACGATTGATCGGCTGGCGAACTGCCAAGGGTTGCCATGCCCGAAGGATTTGGCGTTCTACGCCGCACAGTTGGCCAAGCTTGTCGTTGTTTTCGGAAACAGCGTCCTCATCGAGCTCCGCCGTCCCCAGATGGAGAACATACGCGCCGCGATCTGGATGGGCGCGCGGTTGCGGCCCCGCTGGGTCGAACTCGCGAACCCCGCGAACCCGCGATACGTGTTGATGACCTGGCTTCCCGAGCGGGATGCGTCGGAGTAGAGGCCTCGCGGCCTGACCCGATGCGTGAGGAATCTCGGAGGCTTGAAAAAGAGACGTCGCAGGATCCCTGGACAGGAGCCGCGCCGACAGTTCGACTGGAGGTGGACGATGGGGGGATTTCTGAACGAGGAAGAGGTCAGCCTGACCGGCACGAGCCTCGTCGACGGCTGGCACTGGAGGGTTGGCCTGCAAGACGTGAAGATGAAGCCGGGCCAGATCGCCGTGATCACCGAGGAGGCGACGCTGGACCAGCCCGAGGACCTGAACGCGCTGGGGCTGAGTTCGCCAACCCGGGCGCAACGCATCCGCGCGGCGCTTCTCGACCCCCAAGCAGTGAGCGAAGAGGTCCGCAAGCGAGGCGGCGTTTCGCCGGATGGGACGCTTGTCGTTCTGGACATCGCCAGCGCCGATGCATTCCGCTACCCGTATCTGTTCGAGCCATGGCGCTTGGCTTTCTGGATCGGCAGGCTCCCCGTGCGGCGGGCGGCTTTCGGCCCCCACGCCAAGGTGCTTCTGGAGCTCTTTCGCGAGGCCAGCCTGGACGACTGCATGTGCATCGGGCGGGAGTTCCGCCCGCTGACATGGGAGATCCAGGCGAAACGGATTCGGCTGATTTGCTTGTCAGCCGGCTGAGCAACGGCCCGGGCGAGGATGGGCTACCATGAGGTGGCGGCAAACATCGCTGGCAGGGGAATGGAATGCCTCGGCGGCCTTGGTCCTCGAGGCAGAGGATGGCGGGTGATCCGTGGCATTCTGTGATGAAAACCCAGCCGGTTTGGGGGGGAAACATGTCTGATAAGAACAACCTCGACTACATCGTGAGCGGACTCGCTTACGGCTTCCAGATGGCCGACGAGGAGCGGCGCGAGCCCGCTGTCGTCACGGAGTTCTTGTCCTTGCAAGGCCTCGCCGAGAGGGTCGGCCCTGAAGCGCTGGAGCAACTGAAAGAATTTGCGGAGATTGACCTCCAAGAAGGCGAGGATGTTCCCTTCGTCACCCTGCAGGGAGGCGGCAGGAAGCTGGGCGTGGCCGTGATCAACTTGGAGGACGTCGTCCAGTTCATGGAGGACGGCATCCTGCCCAGCCCGAAGGACCTGGCCTACTATTCCGCGGGGCTGGTGAGGAGCCTCGTGCTGGCCGGGCAACACGCCCTGGTCGAGTTCCGCAGGCCGCGGGAAGTGGGGGAGGCCCTGCTGAAGGCCGCACGCTTCGGCGCGCGGTTGCGCCCGCAGAATATTGAGCTCATCGGTAGCCCATGGTGCATCCTCACATGGTATGAGGATGACTGAGGACGGGCGCGCGAAAGGGCCCCCGCCCAAGAGAAGGCGAAGCCCATGTCCGATTGGGCCGGGCCGGTGGCATGGTGGCCGCATGGGATAGATGGAGAGCGGAAGAGGCCCTGCAGAAGGCCATCCGCTTCGGAGCGAGCTTGCGACCGCAGGCGCGGACCGCCGAGGAGGTAAGCCTGAGCTTGGAAGCGTTCCTCTGTCTCAGCGCCGCAACGGCGCTTCTGGCCTTCGGAGCTGTCTTCGTCGGTCTTCTCCGCGACGGAGACGGCGCGGATGGCGGGCCGAACGACACGTCCCGAGACCTCCTCTCCGAGGACGCCCGCCGCTTGCTGAAGGCCGGCCACCTTCTGAGGATGCGGGGCGCGCGGATCGACGAGGCGGAAGCGGACAGATCCGCCGAGCTCCTGTATCGGGCCTTCCGGGTCCAGGATCTGGACCGTAGCCTCTGGCCGCTGGATCACTCGGAATTGGTGCAGGCCGCCCTGAACGTGGTGGGATACCTGGCCATGAGGGCCGCGGACGGCCAGGAGGACCCCGAACGAGTTGCTTGGCTGGCCCGGGAGATCAGCCGCAGGCTGTTCGGCGACCCGCCTTACGGGCGGTTCCACCTGCTCGAGCTCCTCGGCGAGGAGATAGGCTCGTGGCCGCGGGGGCGCTGAAGGCGCGTTCTCCAAGAACGATCCGAAGGGAGCGGAGATGGGCTCTGAAGCGCGACTGTTTCAGGCAAAGTCTGGGGACTGGTATCTTCACGACCCAGGCATCGGGTTGCTGGCTCGGATTGTGCCGATGGAGATGGCGCGAGAGGCTCTCCAAAGCCAGTCCAGCGAGAGGGCTCTCCTCTATGCGCTTTATCGGGCGGGCGTGTACCACGCCGCCTACCGAGAGACCGTCCGAGACCTCAGGCGGGCCGCGGTTGCCCTGCTGAGGAGGATTGAAGAGAAAACTGGCCGCGTCTTTCCCCCGCACAGCGTCCTGATCGACAAGGGCTCGCCCCATGAGCCCGGCGCGGTTGCGCTCCAAGAGTTTGTGGATCTTCCGGCGTCGCCTTTGGCCAGTTGCCTCTTGGAATCTCACGGTTGCCTCTTGGAATCTCGGTTGTACACGAATTGGGGCAAGGTGAAGCGAGATTTCTCTGGAGACGAAATGCGGGAGTTCCATGGCCTGCTCCAAAATCTTCTGGTCGCCATCCGCGATGCTGGAGATGCTGGGGAACGGGTGCGGGTGTGGCTGGATCGCGAGGCTCCTCGCAGGTCGCTTTTGGACGTCTACCCCTTCTTCGATCTGGCGCATGGGCTGGCGTGGAAGTACGCGCAGAAGGTTGTGCCATCCATCGCCGAGAATTTGGGCCTTTTGAAGGCCTCCGGGTTCTTTGCGGCTATGGACGATTGGCTGAAGGGCATGCCCGATGCGCCGCTCGAGGAAAATCAAGCCCTCAAGCGTTTCGGGGTGGGGTTCTGGTATCCAGAGGACGCGTCAAGCGAGACCTGGAGGGGAATTGTGGTCTACTATCACGACCATCAGCTGGCCGGCCTCGACTTCTGGCCCGCGCCGGGCGAGGACGAGAGCCCGGATGACCTTCACCGCTACGGCCTGTCTCGCATGGTCCCGCTCTGCTGACCGCGCGGAAGTCCGTCTTGCTGGCGCTGGAAGGCATGGCGGGCCTCCCGATTTGGCTCAAGGGTGGGCGGGGGTGGAACAAACCTGTGAGGTCCAGGACCACATCCGCGGGATCGATGGCCGCATTGCGGAATGACGATCTGACGAGGAAGAGGAACGTCTGGAGGCTTGGATGAGCCTTCCAGAATGGCCCGGATTGCCAGCCCCGATACTTCTTCCTGGCGGGAAGAGCCGACTGGTCCGCATCCTGTTGCCGCTTGTCCCTTACGGGAACGACGTCCAGATCTACGCGGAGCCCTACTGCGGCTCAGCGGCGCTCTTCTTCGCCAAAAGGCCGCACCCAATCGAGGCCCTGAACGACTCGGACCAGCGGCTGGTCAACCTGTTTCGAGTGCTTCAGGACCCGGAGATGTCTTCAAGACTGAGGCATCGGCTTCGCTACACGCTGTATGCCCGCGCGGAGTTCGAGCGCGCCCTGGAGATCCTCAAGCAAGAGGACGCCGATCCAGTCAATCTGGCTTGGGCGCTCTTCGTGGCCCGCAATCAGTCCTTCAGCGGGAGCATGAAGGTGTGGGGGAGGGAGCTCACGCACTCGGTGTACGGAGTTGCGGAAAACGTGAAGCGGTGGCTGTTGAGGGTGGCCCTCCTGCGCAAATGGCACCAGCGCCTCAGGATGGCGCAGATTGACTGCGTGGACGCCTTGGAGTTCATCGACCGCTGGGACACGGAGAAGACCTTCTTCTACATCGACCCGCCATACCACCCGGACACTTGGAATGTGGGCTCGGCGTGCATCCGGGTTGCGGATCGGGAGCATCACCGAAGGCTTGTGCAACGCCTCCTCGACCTGAAAGGGCTCGCCGTCGTGTCGGGATACTATCACCCCGATTACGATCCGCTGGAGAAGCACGGCTGGATTCGACGCGAGCTCAAGGCCACCCGCCGCGCGCTTGTTGTGCCGCGGGCGGCGAGCCCGCAACGGGAGAAAGTCGCGTGGAAGAAAGCCCCGCAGAAGGAAAACATCTGGGTTTCGCCGCGGCTGGCCCAGCGCTTGGAGCTGTTCCGTAGCAGGACTTTCTTCGACCTGCTCGAAAAGCCTGACTCGCAAGGCGATGCGCAATGAGCGGCGCGCGCGGAGCGGATCGTCTGACCGAGATGGTGGAGCGGTCGTGGGCGGTTCTCGACGGCCTGCGGGGGGCGTCCCGCTGGCTTCTGGCCTTTTCGGGCGGCAAGGACTCCACGACCGTCCTCGTCCTGGCCGTCGAGTTCCTGCGACGGCGACGCCTGGCTGGCGTTTCCTTGGAGATCCTCTATGCCGACACCCTTCTGGAGATCCCCCCGATGGCCCGCCACGCGGAACGGGTGCTCGCGCATGCGGAGGCGCTGGCGAAGGCCGAAGGGCTCCCCCTGCGGGTCCAGCGCCTTCGCCCGCCGCCGGATCAGACCTTCTGGGTCCTGGTGCTGGGGAAAGGCTATCCGGTCCCCTCCTTCCGCTTCCGCTGGTGCACGGACCGGCTCAAGGTCCGCCCCATGCGAAGGGCCGCCGAGCGGGGAGACCCCAACGCCGTGATGCTGGTCGGGGTGCGGGAGGGGGAGAGCGCCGTTCGGGACGGGCGGCTGCGGCAGGCCTGCGGACGAGGAGAGTGCGGCCCGGCGGCTGTCGGCAAGGCCGGGCCCTTCCCGGCGGTCTCGCCCATCCGGGAGTGGAGGTCCTGCGACGTCTGGGACTTCCTGGTCTTTCGGGCTCCCGGCTGGGGCTGGCCCACCGCTGGGCTGTGGCGGCTCTATGGGGAAGACGAGGCGGTCCGCTACGGTTGCTGGCTGTGCCCGCTGGTGCGCAAGGACCGGGCGCTTCTGGCGGCGATGAAAGCCGCGGAGGACGGCGAGCGGGAGGCCCTGGCGGCTTTGGCCGCCTTCCGGGAGCGCCTGCTAGCGATCTCCTGGGATCCCGGAAGCCGCCTCCCTCGTCCGGACGGGCGGCTTGGAAGGCTTCGCCGGGAGGTGAGGGAGCTCCTGCTCGAGGAGCTCCGCGATCTGGAGAGGCGGACCGGGCTTTCCCTCGTTTCCCAAGAGGAGGAGGCGCGGATCCGCCAGATTTGGGAGGAGGAGACGCGCGGGTGATGCGGCGGTGACGGGAGCGCGCCGCACAAATCGCAAGGAGGTGGAGATGAGCGCCGAGGCGCGGCTGTTCCAGACGGAGTCTGGGGACTACTGGTTGCACGATCCAGGCATCGGGTTGCTGGCGTGGATCGTGCCAGAAGAGGAGATGCAGAAGGCTCTCAGTAGCAGGACCGCCGAGATGGCTCCCATTGGCGTCCTCTATCATCTGGCCAACTCCCACGCCGCCTACCGCATGGCCGTCCGGGATCTCAGGCGGGCCCTTCTCCTGTTGCTGAAGAAGGTCAAGGAGGAGACCGGAGAGATCTTCGGCCTCCACCGCGTCCTGATCGACAAGGTTTCGCTCCAAGAAGCCGTACGTCTCCCGCTTCCCAAATCGCCTCTGGCCGAGCGCGGCCTGGAGGCCGAGGTGTACTTCAACTACGGACGGGTGGAGCGCCAGTACGTCGGCGGCCAGAAGCCGATGCGGGAGCTTCTCGACACGCTCCAGGAGGCCCGGATCGCCGTGTCCAGCGATGGGAAACAGGCGCTGGTGTGGTTCGACCGCTGGCCGCATCGGAAGCCGCTTCTGGAGCTCTATCCCTTCTCTCATTCCTTGGATGGGGCGGCGTGGAGGTATGCGCGGAAGGCGGTGACGTCCATAGCCAGGAGCATGGGGTTTCTGGAGGCCTCCGGGTTCGGCGATGCGATGGACAGGTGGTTGAGGGATCACCTCAGGCGACCGCCTGTGCCCTCGGAGTGTGTCGGAGTGGGGCTCGGGTTCCCCAAGGACGCGCCGGAGGGGACCTGGAGCCGGTTCGCGGTCATCTACTACGACCGCTGGCAACGCGCCGCCCGACCCGATTTGGCCATCTGGCCTGATCTGGGCGAGGACGAGAGCGAGGATGAGCTCGCGCGCTTCGGACTGAGGTACATGGTTGAGCAGATTGACCTTTGACCGCACGCTTTCAGAAATCGGGGGCGCGCCCAAGCGGATGGTCCGTGAAATTCCCGAGAGAGGGGCGGGGGCATGCAGATCGAGACAGGGACGGGAGCGTGTCACGCGAGCCACCCCAATCTGCCGCTACTGGATCCCCGCCAGAGGTGGGCGCTCTGGTGCGGTCGCTTCCAAGATGCGGCGTGGATCCCAGACGAGTCGGTGGACGCCATCATCACCGACCCGCCCTATGGGCGGGAGTGGCTGTCGCTCTACGAGGACCTGGCCGACTTCGCGGCCCGCGTCCTCAAGCCGGGCGGCATCTGCCTGGTGATGACGGGTCAGCTGATACTGCCCGACGTCATCGCGATCCTGTGTCGAAGGCTCCAGTACGTCTGGCTGATCTCCTACGTTTCCACAGGCCACGCCGCGCTGGTCTGGTCAGTCCGGGTGATGTCCCACTCGAAGCCGGTCCTCTACTTCGCCAAGCCGCCGCACAAGCCGACGGGGCTGTTCCGCCCAGATCTGATCAGCTCCGGGCAGAAAACAAAAAGGGAGCACGAGTGGCAACAATCCGTGACGGGGTTCCGGCGTCTGATCCGCCACTACACCCAGCCCAACTCGCTGATCCTTGACCCCTGTTGCGGCACGGGCACCACCCTGGTGGCCGCCATAATGGAGGGAGAGGGGAGGAGGGCGATCGGCATCGACGTCGACGGTCGGGCCATCGAGATCGCCTTCCGCAAGCTACGGGAGGCCAGCGGAGGGCTGTTGCAATTGCGGATGTTCGCGCCGGAGGAGGAAAGCCCGCTGACGGTGCCCCGGCCCACGCGGGCAAGCGCGGATGGGTGGAAGCTGGGCGCTTGACAAGGCAACCTGTTGGCGAGGCCATCGCCCGCGCGCATGAGGTGATCAGTGCGGGGAGGCCGCCGGGCTGATCGCCGAGCGGAAACAGAGCTTGCGTCGCGCGGCGGTGTATGCGGCGCTTGCGGAGGCCGGCGCGAAACAGCAGAACATCAAGCCGAAGGCCTGGGTTCGCTTGGACGCCCTGGCCACGTTCGGCTTTGCCAAGGAGGAGGATGTGCCCAGCGAGGCCTTGAGCGCCATCGGAAAAGAGGTCTGAGCTGTTCAGGCTCTACGAGACCGGCCTCTTTGTGCTGGAGGCTTGCCAGGGGCAATCTGACCCCCACCAAGGCTGAGCGGAGCACACTCACCAACTTCTAACTGCAAACAGGAGCTAACTGCAAACAGGAGGTGGACATGTTCCAGCTGGCAGATTTCATCCATCAGTCTCCGAGCAAGCTTGTCCAATTCCTCCACGAGGAGGCCCAGCAACAAGGTCAGAAACAGGATCCGATCATGCTCTGGCTGGATGTTGATGGCTGGCCCAAACCAAAGTTCTTGCATTTCGCATCGGATCTCATCTTCGCAGGCCCATCCGAGACGGGTCTCGTATACGAGATCGGCCTCCAAGAGGCAGAGGCCATTGCCACCGACTTCTACTTGAATTTGCGGATGGCGGCGGCCCTTGCCCTCAGGGTTCAACGTTTCGCGGAGGCGCATGGCATGAACGTCGACAGGGCGATCGAAGACTGGGCCTTCTGGGAGGCTGGATACTCTGGCCTCTCGAATATGGACGACCGCGAGCTGGGCATGATCCGGAGTCGCATCCAGACGCTCCGAATCCTCTACAACGCGGGGCGGGAGGTCCTCAAAGCCCAAGAAGGCAAGAGGCGGGGTGCCGGAAGGATCCGCGTTCACGAATCCGTTCTGAGCATGGCCCCGCGCCCGCCGGAGGAGATGGGAATCCGCTGGGGCGCAGGGGAAACGCCTAATGGCTGGGATGCCAAAAGGCTCCGAGTGGATGCGCCTCGACCCGGATCGTTCGTCACCCACCTTGCGGCCTGGCTTGCCCTTCCGCCCAATGAGATCGTCGAGAGGATCGCGCGGGTCGCCGAAGAGGCCTCGCCGGCTGGGTGTGCGGTTCTGGGACTGGACGCGCCGGACACGCCAAAAGACCCGCGTGGCGCGCTCATCTTTGAGAGGGGGAGCATCTTCTTGGCTTTCATCGTTGGCGAGACCATCGCCCACAATCCTGTTGTGGAGGCCAGCAAGGAGAAGGCCGCCGAGCTGATCGCCGAGCGGAAACTGTTCCTGCGCCGCGCGGCGGTGTATGCGGCGCTTGTGGGTGCCAAAGCGAAACGACGGCACAACGCGGAGGACTGGATCCGTTTGGACGCCATGGCTACGTTCGGCTTCGCCAAAGGGGAGGGGGTGCCCGACGAGGCATGGGTTGCCATTGAGGAAAAGAAGTCCGAGCTCTTCGAGCTCTACGAAACCGGCCTCTTTGTCTTGGAGGCCTGTCAGAGGCAACCTGATCCTCGCCAGGGCTGAGCGGGGGCGCATCCAGCCGCGGGGAGCGGGGCCTCCGGCAGGCTTCCTTCTCCCTGGAGCTTCGGCTTCCGGAGAACCCCTATCTGCTGCGCTTCCTGGATCGGACCGGCCTCAAGAACATGCGGGTGCACATCCGCGTGCCCGAGAAGGACGTGGCCGGGGACCGGCCCCGGGTCGAAATCCACCCCAATCTGCTGGTGGTGCGGGCCAGGACTCCCGCCGCCTGGGAGCAGACGGCCCTCAAATACTTGGGCCTTTCCGTCCCGGCGGGCCTTTCTTGGCCGCCCGCTCCTCTTTTGGGCCGCTCCGATTTGCCCGAAGCGCTCGGAGCGCACGAGGCGGTGGCGAACGCTGATCGCAGGGGATAGAATCCCTCGATGGATCTGGTCCTCGAGGCGGGGGGGACAGCGGGCATCTCCCGCGGCTGATCCTCTGAACCCAAGCTGAAAACCAGAGGCCGCGACTGGAGCGCGCGGGCCGCCGCGTAAACTCTACCAGCATCAAGCAGTCAGGAGGTGGACATGCCGGAGCACATGCGGATGACACGCGACAAGCTGATCTGGCAAATCGAGGATTCAGTCAAGTGGGGTTGCGCACACCGCATCTACCCCGTTCTCAAGGCTCGGGGTGATTTCAAGCTTTACCATGCGGTAAACCGGGTCCCCAAGTTCACGGTTGTCGTGGACGGGTTCGAGCAGATCAACGACAAGAGCGGCAGGAGGGTTGTCGAGATCAGGGGGGAAATCCGGGTTCTCTTTGGGGACAGTGATGAGGGGGTCTACTTGAAAGACCTCGACCTCGAATTTCGTCCTTTCATCATTCGTGTAAATGACGGACATTCCCTCGATACGGGAAACCAGCCGTCCCTGCTGTCTTTCGTCTTGGCGCTGGCCCAACTTCCGACGAAAGAAGCCGTGATCGACGGGAAAACCGCCGAAATTCGCTTCTACAGGCCGCTCACCGGCTGGGAGGGCTTTTTGTTGGGCGTCTTGCTTACTCCATACGCGCCGCGCTCCCTCGAGATCGGAGATCTGGACGAAATCCGTATGGAATGGTGATGATTTCCCCGCTCGGGAAGCGGGAGGCGGCCTCATCTGCCTGGGAGTTACGCAGTTGGGTGCGCCCTTCTCCTCGCGTAGAGGACGGGGTATTCCTGATGCGATGACGCCAACGACCTGCCTGCGGCTCCGATCCGAGGAGTCGGACGACCACGTGGCCGGCCTCTGGCCCTGGGGCAAAACCCAAGGCCGGGATTGGAACGCGTAGCCACCGCGTGAGTTCTGCCAGCGTCAAGCAGGCGGGAGGTGAACATGCCACGGTACATGCAGATCGCGCGCGATGAGCTGGTCAACCTCCTCGAGGCATTCGTCAGGAAGGGTTGCATCGAACGCATCTGCGCCGTTCTCGTCGCTCGGGGTCAGACCTCGGACCTTTCCCGGGCGGAGGACCTGGTCCCTGAGTTCAGTATCGCCTTGCAGGGGTTCGAGCAGATCACCGACAAGAGCGGCAACGCGCTGGTCAAGACAGAGGGGGAGATCCAAGTTCTCTTCGGGAACAACGAGCAGGGGGTCTACTTGGAAGACCTCGATCTGGAATTCCGTCCGTTCACCATCCGCGTGGAGGACGGATATTACCTCGGGGTCGATAGCCAGCCGGTTTTGACCGAGATCGTCGGGACGCTGGCGTGTTTGCCGGCGAAAGAGGCGGTGATCGCTTTGAACGCCGTCACGATTCACTTCTACAGGCCGCTCACCGGCTGGGAGGGCTTCTACCTCTGCCTCTGGCTCGACCCGGCTGAGCCATACTGGCTTGTGGCCGGCGATCTGACCGTGATCCACGTGGTGTGGGACTGACCTGCTGAGAGCGGACGAGCCCAACACGGGCAAGGAACAAGCCTTGCCGCCGCCTCCTGCGGGCACTGATCGATCCGCTCGAGGCCCCGCCTTCGCCCCACTGGCGCGTTGGTCAGCAACTCCTCCCAAGCGATCTGGGGCACGTCAGGATCCTGAGTCCCCACCACCAAGTTGCTCGGGGTGTTGGAGTCAACCCGCTTTGGGGAAGCGGTTGGAGCATGCTAAGGCATCTCAAAAACTACCCCCCCGGGGGGGGATTGGGTATACCCCCCACTTTTTTGAAAACGAGGCGTCGGTACGTACTATAGCAACTCCATACCCCCCGGGGGTATAGGGGGGCGTGCATCCCCCCGGGGGGGATCCGCGCGCTATAGTACATGTACGTCCCTTCTCGGGCGCGCTTTTGAGGGGGGGATACCCCCCTCCCCCCGGGGGGTCAGCGTTTGGCGTTATCGTTAGAATGCGACAACCGATTGTCTGCGTGGGAGCGCGCGTCCGCGTCGCCGATGGATGCGGGTGGCCAAGAGGAGGATCAACGCCGTGGGCGGGGCGAGGGGGTCGAAGGCGAAGAGCTTGACGGCGATGATGTTGGAGATCGCCGGGCCCGCCACGAAAAGCCTATCGCCCGTTCCGCTTCTTCCCAGGCTCGGCTGAAGATCGAACGGCCCTCCGTAGCCAGCGGACCAGGCGCGGAAGGTCCCGCCGCGACGCGAAGAGGACCAGATCCCCCGCCTGCCGGCTTCCCCGCTGGACTGCCTCCCGGTAGGCCGGGGAGGGACAGAAGGCCGCCCGAAAACAGAAGACGCCATCCACCCGTTGCAGTAGCGCTTCCAATCGCTCCGCCACCCGGGAGATCCCCTCCTGGTCTGCCGGATGCAGGCGGAAGTCGTAGGAAATCACCGCCTCTTCCATTGCTTCCTCCAAAGGAACCGGGCCATACAGGCCAGAGACGAACACCACCTGAATCCGCCGCGTCTCCTCCCCCAGGGCCCTCTCCACCGCCCGCCAGATCCTCTTGAAGGAGCGGGAGGCGGTGTAGGGCTTCTCCTGGCTACAGGGCAAAAGCAACAGGACTCGTTTTTCGGGGGAGGGTTGCCAGTCCCGCCGGCGCAGATCGTAGTCGTCTGGAGAGTGGGGACGGACGACACGGAAAACGGAAGGGGCCGCTTTGGATGAGGTCTTCGGCCAGCGCAGGGTGGGGAAGCGGCGCGGCAGATCGGCCAGAAAGGCGGGGAGCCTGCCGGCCCGCTGGGCCTCCACCGCCTCCTCAAACAGTCTCAGATCCATCTCCAGGTTGTGCAACGCCAGGGCCGCATACACCGCGCTCTTCCTTCCCGGGCGCTTCCCCCGCAGGATCTCCAGGTCCGCTCGGGGAGACCGTCCCTCGCAGACCGGGCAGGCGCAGGGATAGCGCCGCAACCTCTCCATCTCTGTCAGCGGGATCCCGCGGCGGGAGCGGGGGTCCAGGAAGATCAGGTGTCGGGCGTTCTGCACATACGAGGCCGCGTCGAAAGAGTCCGCTCCCTCGGCCATCAGGAAGGGGATGATGGTGCCATTCATGCCAAACACGTGCAGGCACATCCCCTCCGGCAACGCGCGGCGGGCCGCTCGGACGAAGGCCAGGATCTCTCCCGCCCATCCTTTCCGTCGCCGCGGGACGAGGCTTCCGACGGCGACGCCGTCCACGAGATCCAGCAATCCCTCCGCCCGCAATCGCCCCAGGACCTCCCGAACAAAAGCGGCCAGGTCCTCCGGATCCGTCCCATGGACTGGGACCAGCCAGCGCGGACGGCGATGCGGCGGCATCTCCGCCAGCGCCCGCCCCGTCCGCAATGCGGCCTCCAGGGTCTCCCGTTGTCGCCTTCGGGCTTCCTCAGGATCCAGGCCTGGCGGGATCGGCCAGTCCAGGGAGGCGATGCGGTCCGCCCCCCAGTCGAGCTGCAGGCCCAGGATCCCCTCCGGAAGGCGGTCGGGCGGGATGCCGTAGCGGGAGAGGTCCAGATGCGGATCCAGGATGAGGGCGAACCCTCCGGAATCCACGAAGAGCTCGCCGCGCCAGTCGGCATAGGGACGGTAGCGCGCGCGAAGCGGCTGGCTCCGCCAGCGGGCGAGGGCGGGAGGGTGAACTCTGAAGTCAAGGAAGTGGAGGGCCGAGGTGAGGATCGGCAATGGCGGATCGCGGCGCAGAAGCCCCAAGGGATGCGCCCACAGGATGTCCCGCCAGATGCCGGAGCCGGTGATGAAGCAGGCCACCGGATACAGGGTGGGGCTCACTTCGCTATCTCCCGCTTGGTCTGGAAGATCGCGTCCGAATCGGACTATCGCATCAAAGGTCTGGGTGGGCAAGCGCCTTCTTGCCAGCGCGGGCGGATGCCGTTTCTCCGCTCCCGTTCAGCAGGCTCTCCAAGCGCGCGACAACGCGCCGGGCTTCTTCCACCGGCGTCCCGCCCTCCCGGGCGCGCCGGTGGAGGCGGCGATAGGCCTTCGCGAAGGACGCCTGCACGGAGAGCGGTGGGACGGGGACCGGGAGCGTCCGCAACAGACGTTGCGGCACCGTGACCGTTCCGGTCCCCCGCCAGATCCGTTGCAACGCCAGCCGGAAGAAGCCCGTCTGCGTCAGCAGGGCGAAGAACTCCGGCAACATCCTGTCCCCCCGAAACCGGAGGATGTAGAGGTAATCGTCCGCGATCCCCTCCTCGTCCTCGTCCAGCACCACGGCGGCCCGCCCGATGCACCCCACGCCGACGCGGACGAACAGCACATCTCCCTTTCGGGCTTGGGGCCCCGAGCGGCCTGCCGTCCCCCTGGGGATCCTCCGTCCATCCCGGCGAAGGTCAACCCCCCATGGCACCACAACCTTCGCCGAGAGAAGGGGAACGCCGGATCCCGAAAGGGCCTGTTTGGGCGCGCGCCCTCCCCGCATCTCGATCAGGAGATCGCCGAGGGGGAGCATCGGGAACGGCGCGGGAGGAGGGGGAGGCGTCAGGTGATGCGACGGGCTCCAGGAGCTCCCCAGCGCCTCGGGGGGCAGGAGAAGCCCGTCTCCGCGGCGGATCTCCTCGGCGATGCGGTCCAAATCCTCCTCGTCCTCCGCGTGGGCCAGCCGCACCCGCTCCGGAGGCCCTCCCTTGCGGGCGAAGAGGACGCAGGTCTTCGCCGGGAAGAGCTTGCGGGAGAGGCTGACGATGGCCAGCGGTCGGATCTGCTGGAGCAACCACTCCCGCACCCGCTGGTTGGGCAGGCTGGAGAAGAGGCCGTCGGGGAGCACGATGGCCAGGATCCCTCCCTCCCGAAGCGCCCGCACGCTGAGCTCCAGAAACAGGGCCTCGACCGCTTCGCTTCGCCGGCCCGCCGCCAGGGCGAATTGCCCCAAAAGCCGGGGATCCCGCACGCGGCCATATTTCGCGGAAAAAGGCGGGTTGGCGGCCACCAGGTCAAAGCGGCCCTCCAGGTCGCGGACGAGACGCAGGGCGTCGCTCTCAATCAGGGAGACCCCAGACAGACCCCTGAGCCGCTCCCGCGCCGCCGCCAGGGTTTGGGGGTCGATCTCGACGCCAACCACCTCTTGGATCCCGAGGCGGGCCGCCGGCTCCAAGAAGGCTCCATCCCCGCATGCGGGGTCCAGCATCGAGGCGGGGCGGGGGATCCAGAGGAGGGCCGTCTCCACCATCCACGCCGCCAGACGCGGCGGGGTGAAGAATTGCCCGAGGGCTTTCTTGGGATGCTGGAAGCGGCGGTCTCGTTGCGCGCCCATCGTCGCCGCTGGAGCCCGCAAAGCGCCGTGGCCTCTCATCCTCCTCTCAGAAGCCACAGGATCGCCCGTCCGAGCGGGATGATCAAGAGGAGCTCGAGGATGAACACGAGGATTGTCAAAAGGTCCCCGGATTGCCAATATCCGCGGATCGTGAAGAAGAGGGAGCTGAGCGCAAGGCCCCCAAACACCGCGAGGTAGAAGGCCGCCAGGCCCTCCTCCAGGCCTGGGACGGCGACTCCGGCATCCCAGATCCTTTGCGCCGCGAGGGCCAGAAGCAACAGGCCGCCCACCGCCCAAGTGGCCGCCAGCGCGCCCAGAAGATAGCCCATCTTCTCGTCACGGCTCATGGTGCGCCTCGCTTTCCGGGGCTCGTCGTCAGCTCTTACCAAGCCCGTCTTTCCATCTCAATCCGCGCTCTGCGGGCATCTCTGGCCACACAGCGGACTGCTTTTGCCTCCTCAACCGCTGGCGACGGCTCTGGGCCTGATCATCCGCGGCGCTGTCCTCCCCCCACCCAGCGATCGACCAACCAGAAAATCATGGCCAGCGCGAAGCTGAGCGCACCCAGATACACGAAGTGAAAGTAGACGACCTGAGCGACTAGAAACAAGGCGGCCAGGGCCATGGCCACCGTCCCAGCCGTGTCCCATATGGAGGTGGACGCCTTCATTGGATCCCGAACCATCGCTTCCTCCTGGCAGGTGAAGTTCCAAGGCTGTCAATACTAAATCCTAAGCCTACCAGGCCCGTTCATCAACCCGCGTCCTTCTGCGGGTTTGCCCCGCTCTGGCGCTGGGCGGACGGGGCGGCAACGGGGCGGTAAGATTGCTCATGAGCAAAGCCGAAGGAGGCGGGAAATGATCCGCGAGGCGGAAGGCAAGTTTGAGATCAGCGTTTCGGATTTGGCAACGCTCCCCGTGGCGCGGGCCAGCGAGTGGACCCGCAGGTTCGACATCGTGGTCGACTCGGAGCTGGAGCAGGATTCGCCAGTTGCCCTCTTCCAATGTGAGGACCCATCCTGCCCGAAGAGGGGCGAGGTGTATGCGCTGGTTGGGCGTCCGCTGGAGGACGGCGAGCGTCGCTATGGGTTCCGCCTCCCGCCGGAGCACATCCAGTGCGAGCACCGCTTTATCCCGCCGGATTTGCTCGTCCTCACGATTGGCAAAGAGGACTTCGCTCCGTCCCCAAATCTGGCTGATCGCGCGCCCGACAAGGAGGGCTCCGCCTCGCGCGTCTTCTTCAGCGCATGGGCGGGGCCCATCGGGGATGGCGGCGCTTCTCCGCTGTGGCTGTCCATGCAACGCAAGGCGAAGTCCCTCTCGCTGAGGGTCGAGGTCGTCCATGATCCGTCCGCGTCGTCGGAAAGGAAAACCCGGGCGAGGATGCTCGTCCATATAGCCAATGTCGGCCACAGGTTCCGCTTCCCCGTTGATCTGGAGTCCGTGGTGGAGTTGCTGGAACACCTGATCGCCTTGGAGGAGGGCGGGAAAAAGGTGTTTGAGGAAGCCCCGGAGCGATCCCTCGGGACCGCCATCATCGAGGGCGAAAGCCGGATTTCGGTCGCCCACGTCGCCCTGACCCCTCGCCAGGCCCTCGAGATGCTGAAGAGGCTTGCGGAGAACGGGCAAAATCATGGTGCCCGACTGGGTTGAGGAGGAAGCTTCTCCCGCCGGCTTGAAGCGCCGCAACCTTGACCGCGGGCCTGTCGCTGGCCAGGAGGGCCGTTTGCCGACCCTTGGCTCGCCCTTGACGAGTCACGCGGGCTTGAGCGGGGACCGCCCGAAATCCGCTTGGGAGCTCTGATCGGGAGGGAGGGCGAGATGATCCCTTTGGCGATTGGCAGGCGTCTGTACTCTCAGGTCTTCTGCATCATCTTGAAGCATCCCTTCTTGCGAGGCTTAGAGAAGAGTCTCCGCCAAGGGGGTGGGAGTGCTTCCACCTGCCTCATTCGAGCGGCCTCGATGAGAAAGTCGAAATCGGCGGTGTCTTCTTCTCCGAAACGAAGAGCCCCATTCAGAGCGTTGCGAAGATCCTGGCGCGCCTGATGGCGACCCCCAGGCCCTTCTGCTGGGACGGGGTTTTCGAGCTGGATATCCAAAGCCTGAATGGCGTGAGCTGGCGCGTGAAAGATTGGTCGGAAGAGCGCAAGATCCAAGGAGGACCAGAGCCGTTCAAACAGGCTCTGGCTAAGATGTCCTGCCTGGGCCAAGAGGAGGAGCGGCCTCAAAGCATGCTGTCCCTTGTCGGGATCTTGGAGGAAAAACTGCCAGACTGGGAAGTGAGCCTTCTCCGCTCGTGTTGCCTGAGCCTGAGGAAAATTCGGGAGGACCGCCTCTTCTATGCGATCGACCTGTCCCTGGTGCCGGGGCGCGCCGTCCTGGCTTCCACATCAATCCGCACATCAATCCACAGTGGCGACAAGGTCATCGCGGAGGGCAAGAGCGTGGCGACCTACCGGGAACACATCCTGCCCTTCATCTTGGAGGTCGCCAAGAGGATCAACGAGCTGGCGGTGCCTCTGTCCGAGGCGGTGGCGACGCGGTGGGGACAAGTGCCAGTGGTGATCGCTCCCCCAGATCTCTCGCCGGATAAGTTCCTGCCGGAGATGCACCTCCTGCTGGAGGTCTGATGCGCCGCGGTTCTGGGCGGTGCCCGGCTTCCGGCAAGAGGAGGTGGACATGTGGAAGGCGTCCATGATCGGACCCGGCCTCACGTTCGTCCACAGCGCCTGCGGAGGTCTGGCCTCCGTCCGCCACGAGGAGGTGGAAAGGCGCGGCCCGCTTGGCCTCTTCAAGAAGCGGGCGCTGGTGGTGGAGTGCGCCAAATGCGGCGCGCGGTGCGAGGTGCGCCGCGAGCGGGTCGGTGCGGACTGGCTCACGGTGGTGAGGGGGGACGAACGGCTTCTTCGAGAGGCCGGGGATGCCGCTGAGGAGCGGGGACGAGCGGCCATCTTTCGCATCGAGGCGGCCAGGTTTGAGGATCGCATCCGCTGAAGCGGGCCGGAGGCGGGGATGCCGCGGATTGAGAGCGCCCAGGAGTGGATGCGGCGCGCCGTCAGCGTCTGGAGCGACATCCAGAAGGCCGCCGACGAGCTGGCCTTGGAGCATCCTGCCCCCTATCCGGTGGCCCTGGCCGCGCGGATCTTGGAGTGCTACCTCGACGCGGGCCCCGGCGTGGTGCTGGATCCGTTCCTGGGCTCCGGCTCCACGCTTCTGGCCGCCAGGCGGCTGGGGCTCAGCGGGGTTGGGTTCGAGATCTCGCCGGAGTTCGCCCGGCTGGCCTACCGTCGGATCGCCGGCCTTCTGCCGCTGGAGCGGCCAGACATCCGCGTGGAAGCGCTGAACGGCGCGAAGCCTCCGACCCCCATCCGCTTCCGCCCCGACGAGCAACGGCTGGTCATCGTTCATGCGGACGCGGCGCGCATCCCCGAGTTCCTGCCAGAGGAATCCGTGGACATCGCGGTCACCTCGCCGCCCTACTGGAACATCCTGAGGAGGCGGCGTAGCATGCTGGGCGGCGCGCCGCGTCCATACTCGGATCTCCCAGAAGACCTGGGCAACGCCGACGACTACGGGGAGTTCCTTCGGAGGCTCAAGGGGATCTTCCAAGCGGTCATTCGTGTTCTGAAGCCCGGCGCGTTCTTTGTTGTCGTGGCGAGCGACGTGCGGGTCGGCGCATGCCTCGTGCCGTTCCATGCGGACCTCATCGGGATGATGTCTGATCTGGGCGCGCGGCTGGTGGACCTGATCATCTGGGACCGCCGCCACGAGTACAACAACCTGAGGCCCATCGGCTACCCGCGCCGGTTTATCGCGTGCAGGACCCACGAGTACGTGCTGGCGTTCCAGAAGCCCGCCCCATCCAGTCCCAGCTCAGCGGGAGGATGGGAGTCCCGCGCCCGCGTCGCAAGGAGCGCTCCAGACGACGCCCCAGGAGCAACCTCCGATGCGGAAGGCAAGGCTTTCGCGTGAAAGCTCCTCCAGCGGAAGGGGGGCCGCTGGCACCCGGGCGTCCTGCAGGCGATTGATGGCCACGCGGATCTGGGATGCCCCGCCCCCGCCCGGGATCCGCTGGACGCGAACGATCAGGCGGGCGATCTCCAGCAGGCTGGGCGGGGCGGAGGGTTGCGGGATCCCCTCGGGTCCCTCCCGCTCCTGGGCGATGGCCAGCAACACGGCGGCGGGATACCGGGCCAGCAGGGCGAGGAGGTGGATCAGCGCTTGGTACCTGCCGTATTGGGGCGTCCCATCCGTCAAGCGGCTGACGGAGTCCAGCACGACGAGCGGCACCTCCAGCAGGGCTGGCGGCCTCTCCGGGGGGAAGGCGGAAGGAGGGGGCGGCAACAGGTCCCTGAGGGCAACCATTGCCGCCTTCACGTTGGAGACTTCTCCGAAGGCGGGGCGGACCCAGTCGACGAGACGGCCTTGCGAGTCCATCCAGCTGTGCAGGCGTCCCTCGTCCAAGAGGACTGCCGCGGGCCGGAAGACAAAGCGGATGGTGGAGATCCCATCGGGGGTGGGGGCCTTCCATTCCCGCTCGGCGGAGGCCTCGGCGATGGCGCGGGCCAGCGTCGTCTTGCCTGCCCCCGCGGGACCGTGGAGAATCACGATCAGGTGGCCTTCCGCCCAGCCCTCACCGAAGCAGGAGGGCGGCAGGACTTTCGGGGCTGGATAGAGCGCACTGGACGTCATCTCGACCCCCATAAAATCCTTGCTAGATAAGCCCGAGACCAGAAAGGAGGATCTGCCATGGGTACCGTATACCAGATCTCCCGAATTGTCTTGCGGTTCCTCTACGGCGTTTTCGCCGCCTTCTTTATGTACAACCCATCCGCCCAGGCGGTCTCGCTCCCCGCCCTGATCACCCAGCTCTTAGGCAACCCCTGCGAGATCCAGAATGGGCTGTTCGGGATGTTGCTTCTTCCGAGCAACGCGGTTCTGGTCGGCCTCATCCTGGTCGTCTCCGGGGTGGTGGTGCTGGGCATGGCCTTCTACAAGACCCTGTCCTCCTGGTTGGGGAATGTCTTCGCCATGGTGACCTCCGCCCTGTCTTACCTCACCTCCGCCTTGCGCATCGGCGAGAGGCGACACGGCTACGGCGGCAGGTATGGAGGCGGCAGGGAAGGCTACTACCAGCAGGGGGAGGAGGGCAATCTGTTCAGCAGGCTGGCGCTCGCCCTCACCCTGATCCTGGTGGGGGCTGTTCTGGTGGCCGCCTCTCAGGATCAGAGCGGATCCATCGCCACCTTGACGTCCACGCTGGGGTCCCTGTTCTCGGGGATCATCATGACCATCGCGGCGGCGCTCTTCAACGCCTCCAACTCCCTCATCGCGATCAGCCTGGGGCAGGCGGTCGTCCCGCTCTGCCAGTGAGGAGGCGGCCTTGTTGGAGCGAGCTTTCCGCCGAAGGGGCCGGACCGTTCTCCCCTCCCGCGCGGGAGGGATGAGCGGCCAAGCCATCGTGGAGATGGCGATGGGGCTTTTCATCCTCCTAATGATGGCCATCGGCCTCTTCGCCGTCTCTTACGTCTGGGCCAGGTGGCAGGTGGCCAGGACGGCGGCCTATGCCCTGTGCGAGTATGCGGCGGAGACGGACAGCCTGCCCAACGAATGGCAGGCCGAGCTGGTCATTCGCCTGCCGCTCCCAAGGATGGCCGCTGTCCTCCAGGAGGTCCGCATCCCGCCAGCGCCCGGATCCGTTGAGATCACCATCCTGGATGCGGGCGGAAACCCTTGGCCCATGGCCGTCTACAGCCAGTCCGGCCCCGCCTATCGGCGGACCATGTCCGCCGCCCGCCCGCCCTTCCAGGCCTACTGGGTGCGGTGTCGGATGCAGGCCTCCCTGGGGCCGGTTGGGGTGCCGATTTTGGGAGCGATCCGCCTCTATCGGGAGGAGACGTTTCGGATCCAGTCCAGGTGGCACTGAGGCAGTCTCGCAAACCCATCACTCTCCGAAAGGAGGCGGAGCATGCCGGAGATCGGAATCTACCGGGTCGATGCCAAGTGGGTACCAGCGGGATATCTGGCAGGACATGAGGGCACCAATCCGCATCCCATGAGTTTTCTGGTGTTCCAAGGGATCGGAAACAGGGACAGGGCCGCCGTCGTGTTGCGCGCGGATCTCCCATTCCTCGCGGAGCTCCTCGACAAACTGCCACTAAACCAGATTCGGGGATACGCCTCCGCGAACGCCGTGAGGAGGGAAATTCAGAAGGCGATCGACGGGTTCAAGCAGGACCTGGAGGCCATGATGCGCGAGGCGCAAGCCTCCAGGGTCCACATCTATCCGGACGAGACCAGCACCCAAGGCAAAACCCGGGGCGTAGCCATCACGGGCTTCTTCATGCAACGCGAGAGCACGGTCCGCCGCCAAGCGGGTGGGACGCGCGTGCATGTCATGACGTTCGGCGTGCGGACCCCCACGTGGACGGGCACTTCTTTCAATTTAAGCCAGAGCCTCCAATGGGCGACGAAGGTCCTTCAAGAAAAGAGGGAAGAGGGAAAGAACATCAAAGAGCTGACGCTGATCTCCCACACCCTTTACAACGACCTGCTTTCCCTGCGGGGAGAGCAGGTCAAGGCCGAGAGGAGCGCCAGGTCGGCATACCGCGAGATCGCGGACAGGATCAAGACGATGAGCCAGAAAATCCAGGCGAGGCTGGAGATCATCCGCGGTGGCTGGCTGGTCGAAGGTCAGGACCTCTCTCCTGAGATCATCGAGGGCATCGCTTTCTCCCTGAAGGATCCCGGGGACATTCCCTCTCCCGAGGATCCCGTCGCGGCGGTCTTCATCTGGGACGTTGAGGAGAAGCTCGTCGCCGTCTCGGAGACGCACGAGCACCTCGCTTTGCGCTGGCCGCGGGAAGACAACGAGGAGGCGTGAGCCTGGCCCAAGCCAGCGCCGTCTCCTTCGCGCGCAAGGGAACCCCGCGCGCGCCCTTTGCGGAAAGGAGGCCTCATGAAGGAGATCCGTTTGGGACGGATTTGGTACGAGGAAATGCTTCGGCTGGGCCTGTTCGGATGGTGCGCGACCGCATTCGGCGACCAGATCGCCCTCGTGCGGATCGGCCCGAGCGGGCGGGTGGCGGCCATCCCAATCGTGGAAGAGGGAACGAAGACCGAAGGCTCAAAAGGCAAGGCGGATCTTCTCTTGCGGTTCGCCGACGCCGTGGTGACCCTCAGCCGGGCCGAGCTGATTCGCTTCCTGTTGCGGCAAGCCGCCTGCGTAGCCTTGATGCGCCTCAATCCTCTGGCGGACTGCTCCAGCATGGAATGGGCGCTGGATTCGGATGGCACCCAGATCCCCCTCACCCCTCCAGCCGAGATCGCCTCGATTCGGAAGGAGTGGGAGGCCTATCTGGATCCTCTGGAGCCGCCCCAGCTTCCCAGGTTCTTGCTGGCCTCGCAGGCGGCGGATCTCCAAGACCCCAGATGGATCCAGAGTCTTCTGAAGGGAGAGAGCGTTGAGGTGGTACCAGCCCGCGATTTCTCCACGGCAAGGGTTCTGTGTCCCAGCGCGAAGCCCGTGCTGGCCAAGCTGACAGAGCTGGAGCGGGAGGCCGCTGGATTTCTGGGGAAGCATTCCGGGGACGTGCGGAAAATGATTGAGGAGATTCACGCGCCGGCGAACCCGCCTCGGGGCTCCATCTCCGCTCGGGGTGTCTTGGCCATCTGCCTCATCGAGGGCGGCTTCCGGGTCGCCTGCGCCGTCGCCGAGAAGCTCCCGGCGCGGGATCCGCTGGAGGCCTGGGGAGGAGCCGGGGAAGAGGAGGAGCGGGCCGCTCAAACGTCTGGCAGGGCCGGGCTGAGAAGGATGCCCATGCCATGGGCGTGAGCCGGCGCGAGCCGCCAAGCCGCTGAAAAAGGACCTGGACGGATCTCACTCGCATCTCACTCGCAGGAGGCACATATGCGTCGCTCAACCATCTTGATTCTGGCGGTCTCCCTCTTCTTGATGGCCGCCTGCGCTTGCGTAGCGGGGATCTACCTGCTGAGGAACGCGTTGCCACTGCCTCTGCGCACCGAGACAGCCAAAGCGTCAGACGGCTCGGAGATCGTCCTGCCGGCAGGCTACAAGATCCTGGACGTGAAGGACCAGGACGCCCTCTCCCAGGAGGCGGAGAAAATGCGGGAGCCCGCCCGATCCCTTCTGGCCTCCTCCGCGGACCGGGCCGTCTTCGCGGCGGTGCGGGGGGAGGACCGGCTTCTCTTGGTGACGGCCTCGGATGCCGTCCTGTTCGAGGTCCCCGAGTCGGAGCGGGAGGCCTGGCGGGCGGATCAGGAGGAAGCCTACCGCGAGGTCATCGAGCGCATCGCCGAGGGCATCCGTTCGGACGCGCCGGGATCCGACCTCTCCTTGGAGAAGATGGAGTGGTCCGATCGGGAGGGCACGCTCGGCGTGCTGAGGATGCGCCTCTCCTACGCCGAGAAGGGCCGGCGGCAGACGGTTTGGATCGGCCTCGTCCACTTCCCGCGGCGCATCTACAACGTGATCGGCGTTGGGGACGAGGATGAATTCCGCACCGTCCTGGATCGCTCCCGCTTCGCCCCCGAGCGGGCCAAGGGCGCGGCGAAGGCGTCCCCCACGCCGACGCGGCGCGCCCGCACGCCCACCCCAGCTCGCCGTGCGACGCCCACCCCGTCCCCTGTTGCGGAGGAGTCCTCCGTCAAGGCCTCCTTCGCCTTCCCGCCCGGCTGGCGGGCGCTGAGCCGGGAGGAGATCCGGCGGATGGACCTGAGCGGAGCTCCTCCCGAGGCGCGCGCTTTTGTGGAGGCCGGGCGGGATTCCGCCGAGGCCGTCGCCTACGAGCGGGGCGGCAAGGGCATCATCGTGGTTGTCCGCCAGAAGGGCGGCGCGTCCCCAGAGCAGGTCGAGATGATCCGCCAGGGCTGGGAGAGCCTCGCTCCCACGCTGGCCGACGGGATGCGCTCGATCATGGAGAAGGCCGGCTGGACGGATGTGGAGGTGGACGAGCCCGAGTTGTTCGATCACCAGCCCAGGCGCGGCGAGGCCGCCCTGCTGGCCGTCCGCATGCACGGGCGCGGGACGTTCTCGGGAGCGCAACACGACTTCTGGGCCTCCATCCTCTACTACGAGGACATCGTCTGGATCGTCACCGCCAACAATGCGGACTGGGAAACCCTGCGATACGTCGTCGAGAACTCCAAATGGCGATGAGCGGGAAAGGGGAGAGGCGATGAACGGAAGGGGGGAGGATCCAGCCGGTCGCGTGCGGATCCGGGATCGCTTGGACGCGAGCGGCGTTCTGGGGATCCCAGATCGCCTTCTCCCGCGCGGCGTGCGGGTCGCCCGCGAGGAGGGCGGGGGCGTCCTTTTCTCCGAGGTCGCCTCGGGGGAACGGACGGCTCGCTTCACCCATTTGATCGTGGAGCGCGAAGACCTGCGTCAAGCTTCTGGGCGAAGCGCCGGGCGTCTCGCGTCTCGGTTGGGGTCCCTGGGAGGGAGGCGGCGAGGCTGGCGTTGCGGTCCCAAGGGCTGAGAGAAGTCCCCGTCCGTCCCGGGCGCGCCAGCCGCTTCATCCTGCGGGATGGGATTGAGCTGACCGTTGACGTTTACGCAGGCGATAGCGTCGCCTCCGCCGTGATCGCCGCCCACGAGGCGGCCCACGCCGTCCAAGCCTGCGGAGCGGGCGGGCGGCGGCTGATTTTCCCCTACGCCGCTGGGCGTCTGGCCTTCCCGCTGTGCGTCCTGGCCGCTCTGGCCACCGCCCTGACAGGGCGGGGAGCCCCCACGGCGCTGGCCATCTCCCTGGCCTCCATCCCGCTGGTCCTCTTCGTCGTCCTCGTGGAGGCGGATGCGGACCGCAAGGCGCTGGACCTGCTGGATGAGCTTGGCCTGTTGCGGGATCCAAGGCGGAGGAAGACTGCCGTCCTGCTGATCCGAGCGCGGGCCGCCCGCTTGATCTTCTGGGCGCTGGCCCCTGCCGTCTTGGCCCTCTGGCTGGCCCAAACGGGAGACCGATAGTTGGCGCGCGCTAATGCATCCCAAAACCCACCCTCCCCCCGGGGGGTCGCCATCCGGGGAGGGGGGATGCCGGATCCCCCCCTCAAAAATCGCAAATCGAAGGTCGCATGTACTATACACAGACCATCCGGATCCCCCGGAGGGGGATATCCCCATCCCCCCCTGGGGGATCCTGCATCCCCCCGGGGGGGATCCGCGGCGTACTGTACATGTACCCGCGATCAAAGGCGCTTTTTGAGGGGGGATGCCCCATCCCCCCCGCTGAATAAAACATCCCCCCGTTTTTCGGGGGTTTTCGCCATCGTTAGAGCTCGCCAACTGAATGGCGCGGGCGGGCGTGTCTTTGGCTTGCGGCGGGCCTCTGTCGGGGCCTCCGCTGGGAGGGGGCTCGCTCGGGGCGTGAGGGGATGGCGGCTAAAATGCATATGGCGAAAACCACCAAACCGCCATGAAGGGAGTTGCCATGGGCTTGGACAACTATCCTGCGCGGGACCCAGAAGGCACCCTGCTTCCAGAGGACGAGGAGGCGTTTCGCAATGCCGGGATCCGGTTGCTTGGTGCCCTGTTCAGCGATGGGGTGGTCTCCTTCCGCGGGAAGGTGTACAACGACTTGGTCGAGCAAGTGACCGGAGTCAGCCTGTACCAGGAATGGATCCCGCCAGAAACAGTGCAAGAGATGGCCGCGAAGCTCGCCGCGCATAGTCCCGAAGAGCTGGCCCGAATGTGGTACGGGGAGGACTACACGGAGGAGCATGTCCGCGAGATGGAAAGCCTGCAACGCCACTTCCTGATCTGTGCCCAGCGGGGTCTAGGGTTGATCGGCTGGTGGTGATCTGACCCCGCCGTACAAGCGCCTGGAGGGCAGGCCATTCGAGCTGGGGGAGTGGGAAGCCGCTTGCATCTCACCTCGGCTTGGAGCATCTTCCGCATTCTGATGCCCACGGACCAGCGGCCTTTCTCATCCCGCGGCGTGCTGGGGCGGCGAAATGGCTCGGCGGCGAAGGCATTCCCGAAAGCAACGCTCGGAGATCCCGTGGGGGATCGTCGGGTTCCTGTATTTCCTGATCCTCCTCCCCCTCATGGCGTGGATGTTGAATTCGTTGCGGTTGCGGGATTCCAACCGTCTCCCCTCCTGGGTGGAGATCTTCCCCGCCCTCGTCATCAGCCTGCTTTTCCTGGCGGCGCGGCTCAGCGGGGAGCGGCGGGGATGGATTTCCTGGCTTTCCCGCACCCTGTTTGGATCCCTTCTGGGCCTGTGGATGCTTTCCTATCCGGTGGTTTACTGGCCGCTGCTTCTGCCGAAGGGGTGGGGGTGGGTGCCGGCGGTCACCTATGGGCTGGGGCTGGTGGTGGGTCTGACGTATGGGTGGCGGCGCGGGTGGGGTGCCCTGATGGATCGGCTGGACCAGATGGGGTGGATCGTGTTTGTGCTGAGCGGTGGGAGCTCGGCGGGCCCCCTGGGGGCGCATTTGGGGATGCAGGCCTCCCGTTCGGGGAAGTATGGGTGGGTCGATGTCCTGGTGATCCTGGTGACGACGGGGATCGGATACTGGCTGTTTTTCGCGGGGATCGCCCAGAACTGGCATTTGCGCCCGCTGGGCCCGGGCTTCGGGCGACTCCTGAGGAGGGAGGCATCAGGCCTTGAGGAAGGTCCGAGGGCGGCACCGTAGAGGAGACGGAGAGATGGGGGCTGGGATGCTGGATCAGGAGGTGCCCATGATCTCCCCAAATCGGACAGAGCTAATGTGGCTGGCCCTGGGCCTGGCGTGGTTTTTCCTGGCGAGCCCGCTTTTGATGGCGTTGTCGATGCGGCTGGGCTTATGGCCGCAGATGTCCTTTTGGATCGTGCTGGTCTGCTTTCTGATCTGGGTTTTGCTGACGGGAGCGGGGCTCTCTCTTTACTCGCTTCGGGTGGCCCGAGAGATGGGGATGGGAGGTCTGGTGGTCGTGGCGATTTGGATCGGGCTGGCGATCCTGCTGGCCCGGGGGATCATGTCCGCTTTTCGCTCCATCGGACACTGAGGCCGGCTTCCTGTTGAGACGCAAAAAGGAGGCCAAAATGTCTGGCAAATCCTTCGATCCCAAGATTTACCCTCTAAACATCGTGGGCTTCCTGATCATGGTGGCGGATCTCATCGCCCTGGGTTACTGGATGTTTGCGGTCTGGAAGCCCCGGGCGATGGCTTTGATCGCGGCGGGGAAGTGGACGTGGTGGGATGAGGTGATGGAGAAGCTGATCCTGATCGGCTTCTGGGTGATCGCCTATATGGGCTACACCATCGGCGCGTTGCCCGACAACAAATGGGACTGGAAGCGGGCGGCCAAGTCGGGGCTGGAGGCGGTCATCTCAGGGGCCATCGTCGGCGCCCTTTACGCTCTGATGTCGCGGCGATAGGGGAGGTGTCGCCCAGGGTGGGGCAGAAGCCTGTGGCGCTGTTCGAGATCGGACAAGCGGGAGTCGGGCCCCGGCTGTTGCTGACGGGTCCTCCCGACGACCCCGCCGCCACCTCCATCGCGGCCTTCTGGGAGGCTTGGCGGGAAGGGTTGCTCGAGGAGGAGATGCTTCCCATTCCCATCTGGGAAGCGGATCATCGTCGGATTTTGTCGATCCTGGGTGCCAGTGCCCGAGTCATGGGCGTCGCCTTGGGGCAACGGCTGGGGCTGTTCCTGATCCATCCGCCCAATACCTCCGTGGAGGAGGCCCTGCGGGACGTGGAGGCCGAAGCCGTCCGCCAGGGGATGGGGCCGTTGCCCGCCGCCTGGGCCGCTCCCTTCCTGTGGCTGAAGGGGCTGGAGTTGCCGCCCAATATTTCCGAGACGGAGCTCCTGATGGTTGGCCGGACCATGCGGGGGCTTTGTCTCTTGTTGCGCCATCATCCTGGCCCCAACGCCCCCCGCCGCCCCGAGCGCCAGACGAAGCTCCTGCGGCGGATGGAGACACAGCGTCTTTTCCCTCGCCTCTGGACCGCCCCAGGCGAGGATGATCCCCCGCTCATCATCGGGCGGACCCTAATGGGCGGGGTGGACGCGGCCCTGGCTTGGATTGAGGTGGGCCAAGCCCTCTGGCGGCCTGAGGAGATCCCGGAGGCGCATCCGAGCCTTCCTGGCTTTGTCGCCGCCGCCAACTTGGCCGAGGCCGCCGGCGGGGCTGGGAAGGGATTGCTGAGCTGGGAAGTTTGGGACTGGCCTCTATGGTGGGAGCTCGTCCGCGCCTGGCGGGCTGGCAGGCCGTTGCCGCCCTCCGATTGGGGGCCGCCCCAGGCCCTTCCCCTGCGTCGGGGGCTGGTGGAGCGTTCGGAGGTGGTCCTGCGGGGAGGGGGCGACGAAACATCCCGGCTGGCCGCTGGCCTTTTCCGCGCGCTGATGGAGGTCGCCGCTCAGGAGGCGCGCTACGTCCCCCAAGGGCGGCTACGGGTGCGGACGGAGGGCCTTCCCCCGTTGCAGGCCCGGGGCGTGGCCGCCTTCCGGGTCGCCGCCGATCCTTTCGGGCTGTGGTTGCGCCCGGTGGACCAAGAGGGGCGGGAAGGGGAGATCTTCCGCCTGGATCGGGAGCTCCCTCCCCGGCCCGATCTGGCGGAGGTGGACCCCTTCTGGCTGGCCGTGGCGGCCGCCCTCTGGCACGACCTGGTCGTGGGCGCTCCCCGGCCAGCCTCCGCCGCCCGCCGCCGCGTTGCCCAGCCGGATCAAGGAAGGGAAGGGGAGGAGGGGGAGGTCCTCCCATCCAAGCCGCCCCAAGAGAAGCTCTGGAGGTTGCCGCGATCCTTCCGAGTGGCAGCCGGCGAGGAGACGGTGGAGCCTGAGGTGGCGTGGGGGGATCCAGAGGACTTGCGGCGGTGGTCGCGGGCCGCCCACGTGGTGCGTGGGCATTTGCGGCGGCTTCCAGCGGGATGGAAAGCTCACCCCAAGGCCCTTCGTTTGGCGGAGGGGTTTGGGATAGTGGTGCCAGCGGGATACACCTTCGTGCGTCCCCATTATCGCGGTGGCCGCGCGGCATCGGAAAAGCCGGAGGCCTTGCCCGAGATCCCAGCGGTGGCCCGAGGGCTGGCCAGCCTCATGCTGTTGGAGGAAGGAGGCTCGCGATGATCTAGGAAGTGGAGATCTGGAACTTCAAGTCAACCCGGCATCTCCGCCTGAAGTGCCGGCGGATCAAGCCGAGGTGCCCCCGGCGGGATTCGAACCCGCAACACAGGGCTTAGGACGCCCTTGCTCTATCCGTTTGAGCTACGGGGGCAAGGCTTATTTTCAATCTTAGCAAAGGGGGTGAAGATGCGAGCAAGCGTGTTCGGATTCCGAGAGGTCGAGGCGGAGGAGGGATGCGTTGTCGCCGAGCTCCCCGAGCCAGGCCTCTTGAGGTTGCTGAAGGAGTACGAGCGATCGCCGTGGTGGCTCCGGATCCTCTGCGCCAGGAGCTACCAAGTTTCGACGTTCGCTATGAACCTGTTCTTGGATGCCCCGTTTCCGCTCTGGCTCGAGGGAGCGTCCAAGGATGGCGTCGCGATCGAGGATCCAGAGCGGCGGATCGTTGACGTCCAGTCGCACGGGAAGGCGTGGTGGGAGGCCTCCCTGATCCTCCCCGAGGCCTTCTCCGGTCCCGAGACGGCGGGCTTCTCCGTCCTCGAGGCGGCCTTCCTGGGAAGGCTGGGGGAGGAGAGGGCCGCCTTCCGCGTCCTCTACCGAATCGACATGCGGGAGCGGCAATGCGGGGTGGAGGTACAACACCGCAACGCGCGGCTGGTCTGGGCTGTCCTGTCCGAGAAGAACGCTCGGTGGGGATGGGGCCTGCGATTGGGAGGGATGGACGGCGTGAAGGTTGCGGCGGTCGCCAGCGCCCCCTCGGAGGACATCCCGCTCATGGAACTCATCCTTGCCGCCGATGTTGAGACCCCAGACGCCGGCGGCGGACTGGCCAAGCCGGCGGGTGGGGAAGGTCGACGTCGATCTCGAGCGAACCACGGGTAAAATAACTCTAACGAACGATCCACGCGGAGGGAGGCATGAGGGTCCTTGGACGTAGCCGGCGCGGGCAGGCCATGGTGGAGTTCGCATTGGTGCTACCCCTGGCGATCTTGCTGTCCGTCTACAGCGCTGGGGTAGTCGCCCTCTCTGTCGAGGTGGCCTCTTTCCAAAAGGATGCCCTTGTGGATCTTGCCGCGGGGGCGTCCTCGTCGGCGCATACGTATCAGGTCTCCGTGGCCCTATACAACTCATCATCCCCGATGCCGTCCGTGCGGGTGGCTCCCGGGCAGGCTCTCGGGATGAGCTGGACTCACTTTCTGGTGGCCAGCGGGCCGGGCCCCCGCCGTTGTCTGGCCATGACGCGCGGCGGGGTGGAGTTCCGCACGGGCGTCCTTTGCCCGTGAAGGAGGCGAGAATGAAGGCGAATCCGCTTTGGACGGTGCTGGCAGTCGTCCTCCTGACCGCCGCATGCGACGGACCGAAGCGCCCGCCTGCCACACCCCTCGCCGCCGTGGTGGTGGTGGAGGTTCCGACCCCGACGCCGACGGAGGCGAAGCCCTCCCCGTCCCCCGCGCCAGTGACGCTCCCTGGCCTTCCCTCTCAGCCGCTGGAGTTGCGAGCGGAGGACGTGCGGGGGAGCTGGCACAACCGGCACTGGGAGGAAGGCGGCGTGCTCCCCGTCACCCTGACCCTGCCGGTCAGCGAGACAGTGCGCGTCACCATCGTGCCCCATGAGCCGCCCGTGGTCCTGATCCAAATCTTGATCCGCCATCTCTCCCCCGCTGGCTTCGTCCAGCCCGGCCCCGTGTGGGTGCGGGCGCTCCACGTGGAGCGGCGGGGGGACCAGGTGGTGGTGGCAGGGCTGGAGCAACGACCCGGTTCGGTGGCCAACTGCCCAGCTTACGCCGTTCCCGAACCGGTCTGGACGGGGGACTGGTATGGGGTGCGGCTGGAGCGCGGCGAAAAGCCAGCATGCCTTCCCCTGCGGGACCTGCCGCCCGAGGTGGATGGCATGCCGCTCATCGACGCGGGCTTCGACGCCCAGGGCCGGGCCTGGGCGCTCTACGGGCGCTGGGTCCAAGACCCCCCGGACCCTGGCTATGAGATGCGCGTTCGCTCCCCATCAGGGGAACTCATTCAAGTGCCCGTGCGGTATCAGACATGGAACTACATATTGGAGGGCGGGCTGATCTGCGGCTTCCCGAAGGCTCCCTTTGGGAAGACCGCCCCCGCCCCTGTGCCGCAGGAGGAGGGTGTGATCCCATGCTTCCCCGCCAGCTCTCCGGGCGGCAACGCGGCGAAATTCGTTCGGGAGATGCGGGTTTTCGCCCACGAAATCCCCAACCTTCTGGCGAAAGGAGGTCAGCCATGAGGACGAATCGGTCTCCGGCATTGCTCCTCTTAGCCGCCGCGGCCCTGATCTTTGCGGTCCCCCTGCTGGCCGTCTCGCAGGATGGGGCCGAGGCTCAGGGCGTGGCGGTGGTCGACATCGGCAGGCTCTCCGAACCCCCCCGGGGGACATACTGGAACTTCGGGACGTTCTCCATGGTCCACGGCGGGGTGGACAGCGAGGCCTGGAAGAACGTGTTTTGGCGTAACTACTTCGAATATGGCGTATTCAGCACGGGATGGGGGAGTGCGCGAGGTCCCTCCGCCCGTCCTGGCTGGATGAGCTGGACGAGCGACAGGAGGGATGACTTGCCCATTGTGGGGGGAGAGGGGCTGGAGGGCGTGTATGCTTACCGCCCCTTGATCGTCGACTTGGCGGCTCGGGCCATCTACGGCATGAAGGCGGATGGGCCAGGTGGAAAGGACCGGGTGTCGGACTTCATCGGAGAGGGGGTGGTGACGGGATACAGTCCAGGGTGGGCGAACAACTGCGACTGTGGACATACCGGGTGCAACCCGACGGGCATACCTGGGGCTGACACTATCCTGTTCGCCAATCGGGGGCGCGCTTATTTGCCTGCGGGATCTCGTTATGGGTTTGGTAGTTGCGACGCGCAGGCCGCTGGTTTGATGTTCAACGATCATCTGGTCGTGCCGTTCGCTTGGCATGGCCAATGCAACACCAACTATGATTTCCACACTTGGCCCGCGTTGTCCCCGGCCCTGGCCTTCCAGTGCGTGGGTCCAGTCTACAGCGCCTCCGGCGACCTCATCTGGCCCGAGGCCTGTCTGGCTCCGGCGGAGAGCCAGGCCAGCAACAGCCGTAGCCACGGCTATGCGGGGAGCTGGCATTCGCCCTACATCTACTCGCCCTTCGTCTTCGCCGCTGGCCTGAACACGCCCGTGAAGATCTTCCGCAATGGCTTCGGGCGCGTGCCGACGTTGCGGGACTTCACCACCCAGTTCTCCCTGGGCGCTTTCCAGTATCGCTTCCTCGCCGACGGGACGCCCATCTCCGACTGGGTTGCCTCTCCGAGCCCGGTGAGCCCCATCCTGGTCCCCGTCGGGGCCTCGGAGGTGGAGTTGCGCGTCCCGCCGCTGGTCCGCTTTGCGGAAGGGTTCCCGACGGCGAACAAGAACTCAGGCCGGGATCATGAGAAGACCTTCCGCGCCCAGATTGCGGTGGCCGACACCGGGACGGGCCGCTGGCAAGTGGTCTGGGATTCGGGACGCGTGCTGGGCAACGCCGCGCCGCCCGCCGTTCCCATCATCCGGATCCAGAACCCCGTCCTGGCCCGGGGGCCGATTGTGGTGCGCGGCGTCGGTGGCTGGTGGGCCGCTCCCAGCAAGATCCACGTGGACTGGGGATGGGACACACGGGGGGCCAGCGGCATTGGGCCGTGGGAGTACCTCACGGAGTTCGGGTGGTGCGGCCCATGCTCGTATGGGGCGGAGACCCGCCGGGTGGCCTCCCTCACGGGCGACTTCGAGGGCTACTTCTTCTGGGGCGGCCCCAAGGGGCACACCATGGTGGGGCGCGGCGGGCTCGACTTCACGGGGACGGCCTTCCAGCTGGTCCTGGTCCCCGTGGCCTACCATGTGGAGGTTCCTCCCAGCATTCCCGCGCCGCAGGTCCAGGCTCTGGAGCGTGACCAGCTCCTGGGAGCCGAGTCCGCCGGCGACTCCTACGGCGTTCCCGTGGATCGCCCATACCAGATCGGCGTCCGCTACCAAATCCCGGCTGTCCAGGCCACCCTGGTGGTCACGGACGAGGTGGGCGTCCAGCGCATCCCTGTGTTGCTCAACACCGCATCCATGACCAGCACCCTGAACTATCAGACCGCGGGGGTCTCGGAATCCCGCTTCTTCGCCAGCGCGGGGAGCCAGCAGGATCACTGGTTACCGCAGACCTTCTACGCCAGGGGCCAGGCGTCCGAGCCCCCTGGCATGGTCGGACATCCGTCCAGCGGCCAGGTCCAGATGGGGTGGGTGGTACAATTGCGGCAGTGCGGCGACGCGGTGGTCCGCTACCGCTTCGCGGACGGGCGAACTCAGGACATCCCCGTTCGAGCCTGTTATCCGAGCAACGGCTATTTGTCGTATAGCGGCACCGTTTCTGGAAGGTGGCTCGAGGAGCAGCGATGAGGCGCGGGGTTGAAAACGCACGGCGGATCGCCGGGGGTGTTTCGATCAGTATCCCCTTTTCGGGGGTTGCCGAAATGCGGACGAAACTTGTGGCAGGGGGAGGCCGGCCTGGCCAGGTGCTGGCCATCTACGCCATGCTGATGGTGGTGATGGCCACGGTCGTCGTCTTCCTTGTTGACGCGATACCCGCTTTTGACAGGCTGGCGCTTTTTCACTCCCACGCGGTGGGGCTGTCCGACGGCGCGGTGCAGTGGGTGGCGACGACCGGCTCCCAGGGGGATCCGGGCGGCTATCTGATTTATTTCGCCCAGGACCCATACGACCCGTATTACGGGATTGCCTACTGCGCGACGCCGAACGGATTCCAGATCCGCGTCTCGGATGTCCGGGACGGCAGGGTGTTCTGCTACGCTCCCCGCTGGATCAGGCCGAGTATCTCCTATGCCACCGGCCTGCCCATGTGCGGTGGCGTGGGGGAGGCCATCGTGGTCCGCACCGAGGTGGATTGGCCCGCTTACTGGCAACGCCCGCGCCTGATGGGCATGACCTTCACGCCGCGGCCCGTCGTGGTGACGAGGGTCTTCTGCGTGCGGTGATGGAGGTGGGCGGTGGAGCAGACCCGGACGATCTGGCGTCTGGCTCTCCCCGGAGAGCTGGATGTCGAGCTCCAGCTTCGGGAGGGCCAGCAAGGGCGGTGGCGTGCGGTGGGGAGGGGGTGGTCGGTGGACCTCCCCTCCCCGCCCGGGACGGCCATCTGGCTCCCCGCCCTTCCCGCCCCAGATGTCCTCCAGCGCGTTTCTTGGTGGGGCATGAAGGAGCTGGGAGTCCAGTGGGGGGATGCCTTTCAGTTGCGGGGTTCGTTCTGGCTCTGTCCGCTCTTGGTCCAGCGAGGGATGGTGCGGGTGGAGCGCGTCATCTTGGGATCGCTAAGTTGGGAGCCAGGTATTCCCAAGCTTCTCGCGCTGGTTTCCGCCCCGCTGGTTTCTGTCCCTGTCCAGAACAAACCGCGCTTTGCTCTGGCCGCCTTCTTAAAGCTGGGCTGGAGTGCAAGCAAGGGAGCACGGATCTTCGTGGTCTTCCCTCACGACGCGGAGGGCCAAGTCGGGAAACTGCTGGAGCGGAACGGCATCCAAGAGCCCGTGCTGGTGGCCTGGGCTCAGGTGGAAAGGACTGCGGCCAGTTCTTCCTCCCCCTTGGTGGATCTGGAGATCTGAGGAGGGGCCTATGGTGTCTCTCATCGTTGACGCCATCGTCTCCGTCCTGGCCCGCATCATAGCCATCGCGGTGATCTTGATCCTGCTGGCCGTGGCGGGGCTTCCGGCCCTGTTGCTGGCGTCCTTGTTCACGACGGTCGCCTCCTTGGTGCCCGAAACCGGCATCCCCTACATCACGGTCGGAGGCGACGCCTGGGTCTCCTTCCAGCCAGGCCCTGCGCCGCGGATCCTCATCGGCCCTCCCTTGGTGCTGTTGCTGGCCGTGGTCCACGCCGTGCTTTCCGCCATCGCCTCCGCCGCGGCGGAGGAGGGGGAGGACCGCTCCCGGTCCCTTCTGCGGTCGACGCTCTCCGCCGCCCTCTCCCCCATCTTCCTCGCGCTGGCCATGACCCTCTCCAACGTCGCCGTGGCCGTCACGGCGGGGCTGGTCTCCCCGGCGCAACAGACGGTGAACAGCGTGTGGAACGACGCGGTTCTATGGGGACAGGCCGTTTTCGTCCTCTCCACGATGACCATGGTTCTGGTCACGGCCAACGTGGTCTCCTTTCAGACCGGCGTCGTGGCGGCCATCGGGCTTCTGGTGTTCTGCCTCCTCTACGCCCTGATGGCCGGCCTGCTGGTGGCCTTCCGCCTCCTCTCCGTCCTCTATGGGGCGGCGCTCCACATCGTGGTGCTGATGGGGTTCGTGGCGGGGCCCGCCCAGGGGGCGGGGGAGTCGGGCTTGCGCTCGGGGATGATCCTCCGGGTGGTGGAGGCCATCTCGCGGACCGCCATCGTGCGCCTCTCCCTCCAAGTCGTCCTGACCGTCGCCGTTGCGCTGTCCATTGCGGGAGGCCTGGTCCAGAACACCTTGTGGGGCATGATGGACGCCTACTACGCCACCGCCAGGGGGCTCAGCCAGACCAACTACGGCCTCCTGAAGGCGACGGGCCAGACCGCGGAGGGGGTTTTCGCCGCGATCTATCCGCAACGCCAGCCCCCTCGCCAGGCTCCGGAGGCCTGCTCCCTCTCGGGCGGAGACGGGAGTTGCGACGCCCTGATCATGCGGGCGGCCCTCACGGGGCTGGTGGGCGGTCTCGTCTTCATCGGTCTGCTCTTCCTCTTCTGGTCAGCCGTCCGAGAGGCCGTCCTCGGGACCTGGGAACAGGTCCGCGTCAGGGCTTCCCAGTGGCGGACACGGTTGCGCGGGTGGATGTCGCCCGTGGCGGGTAGCCTGGGGGTTCTGGTCGGGCCAGTGCCCACAGACGGAGGGGCGAAATGAAACGTTGGGCTTGGGGGCTCCTCCGACGCTGGCTTCTGCGATCCCTTCTCGGGTCCGCCTTGGCGACCCTAGCGATGAAGATGCTGGTCGCCTTGGCCGCCGCCGCGGCGGCGGTTGCTCTCCTCGTCGCCCTGCCGCTGGGGCTCTTCGGAAGCCTGTCCCCCCGCCATCCAGATTGCGGCTACACCGCCTTCCAGGCCGGGAGGGTGGAGTGCGCGGATGAGCAGGGGGTTCTGGAGGCGATGGCGGGCCGCACGCCCGATCCCCAATATGCGGCGGGGGAGATTCTGGGCCGGGACGCCCGGGGGATGTTGCCCGCCTACATCCCCATCGCGCCGCCGCCTGGGGCGGAGCCGGGCCGGCTGGATCAGCCGGGCGGCTACGGCCCCTACGACGTGTTGCGGACGATTCAAGAGCGGGAGTTCGCGGGGCTGGCGGCCTACTTCGCCGTGGCCCAAGTGACGGGTCCTCCCGCGGTGGTCTACGACCCCTTCCGAAAAGAGGGGCGTTGCGGCGACCGGGCTTGCGAGGCCTCCCCGCGCTCCTACATGTCCCAGGCGATGCTGAAGTGCCTGCAGACGCTGACGGGAGATCAGGCGGAGAGGATTTTCTTCCAGATGGAAGGCGAGGGGGCGGTCGCCCTGGCCTTCACCCACAAGATCCAATACTTGGAGGCGGTGAGCGCAAGCCCGCCGGTCTACGAGACGCGAAACGCCGACGCGGGCTTCCTCTGCGTGGGCTACCGGGTGGACAGTCGGCAGCTCCTTCGCGGCTACGAGACGGGGGATCCGCCCCAGGATATGGTGCAGGAGATCGACCGCCTCCTGGCGGAGGAGGCGGGCAGGAGCTTAGTGAACGCCCTCAATCAGGCGACGACGGCGGACATCCTTGCCAGCCTTCTGGAGCTGTTCCAGCTCGTTCGCCCAATTCAGGACTACCGCGTGGAGTATCCGCGCTTGGACGTCGCCGTCACCGCGCGGGTCCGCGCGCGGGAGGCGATCTTCTTCCCCACGCCTACGCCCACCCCCACGCCCACTCCGACGCCCATTCCTCCCACGTCCACCCCCATCCCCACGCCCACCCAGCCCGCTCGTTAGCGGCGAGGATCCGCCCTCCAGCGGATAAAATGATCCTGATGGACACTGTTCACGACTGTTGGCAGGAGGCGACTATGAGCATAGACAAGCGGCGTGTCGTCGCGCTCCTTCTGGCCCTGGTTGCGCTTTTTGCCGGCGCGCCTGTCGCGCGGGCGGAGGAGTATCCCTTCCCGCCCTATCCCCAGGAGCGGGAGCGCCTGATCCGCATGCCGTTGCCCGAGGGCGTCGTCTGGCCCCCGCGCAACGAGGAGGAGTTCGGTCGGCTCTTGGACACGCTACCGCTCATCAGCGTCGTGTGGCTGGAGGAGGACTACGTCCGCTCGCGCCCGCTTCGGGCTGATTTCCGTGGCGAAGCGAACGGATACCGCTACGAAGCGTTCGACGACTGCCGGTCGGGCCTCCTCTTGGGCTACTACGGCGGGGACGGCTACGCGCTGTGCATGCGTTTCCTCTTGGAGTACGCCCGCCGGAGCGGCGCGCCCGTCGAGCCCCTGGGGGTGCTTCTGGAGAGCCCTCCGGGGACCCCGGAGGACCCCGAGATCTACACCGCGGTCTCGGCATGGCGGCTGGCCCCGAAAGGCCGCGTGCGGGTTTACCTGCCCGACCGCTTCCTGCCGGAGTCGGTCTGGCGCACAGGGAGCGGCGGGCACCCCTTCATCATCGTCACCTTCGGCTACGCGGGGACGGCCCGGGTTGTCCCCTCCAGCCCGGAGGGTTGCTCGGGCACAGCCAAGGCGGGGCCCGACTTGGCGAAGATGGTGGCCTCGATGGCGATGGAGGCCAACCCCAAGGCCAAGCCCGAGGAAGTGCTACAACGCATCCGGGAGCAGGAGTGGGCGCGCCGGCTCTTGGATGACGGCATGATCTACGCGCTCAACCTCAACGCCTGGCCGCCCGCGGGCTGGAAGAACGGGGATCCGTGGTGGCCCCAGCATCCCTGTCCCTACGTAGACTTGGTGGCTCCTCCCGACCGTCCCGCCGAGATCTACCACCTGCGGATCGAGGTGAACGTGTCGCTGGGCTCCCCGCCCTCCGAGGTGAAGCCCTTCGATCCCCGGAAGACGTTCACGCCGATGCCGCCGCTGGGGCCCACCGTCACGCCCCAGCGCCCCGCTGAGCCCATGCCGTGGGAGAAGGCGGGAGGGGAGGCTCCCTCTCCGACTCCCACGCGGCCCGCTCCCCAGCGGGCGGGCGGCAACGTGGGGACGGCGGCCCTGTGGCTTCTGGCGGGAGCAGGCGTGCTGGCGGGGGCCGCGGCCTTGGCGTGGCGCATCGGACTTCTCAACATCCTGAGCGGAGGGTGGAAGCGATGAAGGCCTGGTGGATTCTGATCGCTCTCCTGGTCATCGGGATCGGGTTCGGCACGGGTTTCGCTTTCGGATCTCAGCGTCCCGTGATGCCGCCCGGATGCGGGCGGGCGGTGGAGATGGCCGTCCGTCCCGCGTCGGATGGGCGGGCGCTGGAGGAGGAGCTGGACCGCATGGAGGTTCCCGTGATCCAGCTGACCGATCGGGAGTTCGCCGCCCGCGCCAAGCGAGCGATCTTGTGCCTGGGAAGCGGACATCTGGTCCTTCTGGAGCCTGGGCCGGCGGCTTATCTTCGGGTGCCGGATGGGGTTCCTGCGCCGGAGCATATCCTGGCCTGGATCCCGTAAGGAGGCGGCCATGCCGCAGGTATGGGTCAACGGGAAGATCATCGAGGGCCCCAGCGCGTGGGAGATCCTGCCGTTCATGTTGCAGGAGATCTGGTTGCCCAGGGATGGCGACCTTCTTCCCCCCGTCAATTTCGCCGCCGTCGCGGGATGGGACGATTGGGATGCCGCGCTGGCGGCGGGCTTGTTCTGCCTGGTCGCCCCAGGGCTGGGAGCGAAAGCCCTGATTGCCCTGCCAGAGCCCATCCGGGAGAAGTTCGTCCAACAGGGCCTTCCGCCCGAGATCGTGGTGGGGATCGGCGAGAGGCTGGCCAACCTGATGCTGGAGCGATGGAGCGGACCCAGGACCACCGCCCACAGGACCCGTCTGATCATATTCGGTTCCAGCAAGGGAGGGCTGGGCAAGACGTCCCTCGTCCTGCTGGCCTCCGGCCACGAGATGGTGCACGGCAGGTTTGTGATCGCGGTGGACATGGACCCGAACGGATCCATGGGGGTTGTGGTTCGCCAGCGCGCCGAGGAGGACAGCCATTTCCAGCGCTCTGGCCCGGCTTACATTCACTCCCCTCCGGGCTTTCTGGCTCCCCGCCTCTTCTTCGCGCGGGCCTCATGGGAGGCGGGCTCCGACGAGGGGGTGCACTTGGCCATGGCCCTGGCCCTGAGGCCGAATACCGTCTTGGTGGACATGTCTGGGGACCTGGAAACTTCCAAGAGGGGGCTGGAGAGGCTTCGCTTCTGGGCTGGGATGGCTGGCACCGAGATCTCGGGCGTCCAAGCGGTTGTGCTCGTCTCCCCGCAGAGGGACCTCATGGACCAAGCCGTCCGGGCCATCGAGATGTATGGGTCCGCCCTCATCTCAATGGCCGAGGAGGAGATCTGCAAGGGGCCCGCCGAGCTGCTTGTCGTCTTTCCCTACTCCGCCCACGGTAGCGATGTGGAGGCGGCAGGGGGGTTTCTCGCCAACAACTTGGGGGTTCAGGCGCTCCAGAAGAAGCTGACCATCATGATCGCCACCGGCCCCATCCCCCCCATCGGGGGGCAGTGGGAATACTGGAAGCAACTTTTCGGCCTGACTCTCCCGAGGGGGAGGCTTGACCCCGCGAGCGGGCTGGTCAAGCGTCCGCTGGCGGATTTGGTGAAGGCGAAGCCACTGGAAGCCATCAAGAGCCCTTCCGGAGCTCGGAGGTGAGGCATGGCCAGCGTGCATTCCATCGTCACGATCCCTCTCCTCCGGGAAGCGGAGGCGGTGGAGAGGGTTTTCCGGGAGGCCGTCAGCGGCCTGAAGCCAGACGCCCAAGCGGCCTCCGATGTCCTCTGGGTTCTGAAGGAGTTCGCCCGCCGCCCTGAGATCCGGTCCATGTCCATGGCCCCTGTCGGGAAGGAGTTCTGGGTTCAATTTCTGGACAGCGACATGCGCGCGGTTCCGGTCTCCAGGCATGGGGTCGGCAAGCCCGGGCCGATCGCCAAGATCTCTGAGGAGGGGGCCCGGTTGCTTTTCCAGATGCTACAAATCGTTCACAGCGAGAAGACCGGGACGGCGGTGGGGGCCTCCATGGCGGAGATGCTGTCAGACTCCATTGGCCAATCCACCATTCGCTGGGAGTTCGGCCTCTCCTCCACCCAGCAACCCTACATATTCGCGAGGCGGACCACGCTGGAAAACGTTCTGACCTTGACGGACTTGAGGGCTCGCGGGACTTTGGACGACGAGGCCTACCAAGTCATCTTGGATATCGTGAGGTGGGAGGGCGCGAGGCTCCTCCCGAGGATCGCCTTCGCTGGGGGGCCCGCCGCCGGGAAGACGACGCTGATGAACGCCTGCCTGCTCCAAGCCTACAGGACCTTCCTGAGCAACCGAACCGTCCTGGCCATCGGCGAGGCGTCCGACTATATCCCGCCGCCCCAGGAGACCGGGATCCTGCTGGTCCCTTTCCCGCCGGGGCGCTTCTCCGAGAAGGCGATGTTGGACATGGGCGTTCGCGCCAATGCCACGGCGGTGATCGTGGGGGAGATCACCTCCTCGACGGCGAACATCGTGCTCTCCATGTTGCATGTCATGCCGTGCGTCCTGGGCACGATCCACTGTAGCGCCCCCACGTTTGTCGAGCGGATGAGCGAGCTGAGCGAAAGGAATGTCTCCCCGGCCATGCTCGGCAACTTCTATGTGGTACAAGTGGAGATGCTTGAGACGACAACGGGGCGGGGGAGCGTCCGGCGCGTGGTGGAGATCCGCCACATCAAGGACGACGGCACGCAGGAGGTCCTCTACAAGCTGGGAAGGGCCAGGGGCGCGGTCAAGCAGAGCCCCCCGCGCTGAGAGGCGCTTCGCTTCGGGCGGGACAAGGCAGGGCGATCTTTCGGATGGAGGTGGGTTGTGAAAAGGCTGGTGGGAATGGGCACCCAGTGGATCGGTCCCGATCTGCGCGGACCAGGAGGCAGGCAGGTTTTCCATCAGATGCACCCTGGCGGCCCTGATGCGGGCGAGGCCATTCGGGAGATGCATCGTCTGCACGTGATCTTCGTTCGGATGGACCAGGATGCGCAGAACAGCATCCCAGAACGGCTGGTGAGGGCCATCTCCGTCTGGAGGGCCTCCATCCTGGCGCGCGTCAAGGCCAGCCTGAACAGGCCGGGACGCCCGGAGGAGGAGCGCCGGAGGCTGTCCCGGTTGCTGGCCGACATGACCAGCGAGCGGGCGGCGTACGCCAGCCTGGGGTTCGTGGCGGTGTTGCCCGTGCTCTTCCGCGGGAAAGCCGTCTACCCCCTTCCAGATGCCATTCCTCCGTCCAAGGTGGTTGGCCATCAGGTTGCCAGCCTAATCTGCGTCGCCAGGGACAACGGCAAGATCCCCAAGGATAAGGCGCTGGCTCGGGAGATCGCCAGCCGCATCGCGAGCGGGAAGATCCCGTTGCCGCCCCTCACCCGCGTGTCCGAGGAGGACCTGCCTATCCTGATCGGCGAGACGGACCTCGGTGCCCCCGTGCTTTTCCCTCTGGGCTCCGCGACGCAGGCCAGCCACCTCGCCATCCTCGGCCCAACCGGGCGCGGGAAGACCGTCCTGGCCAAGCGCATAGTCAGGCAGGCCAAGATGCGCGGCGTGACGCCGATCATCTTGGACACCAAGGGCGAAATGTATGGCGGCGGGCGTAGCTTCCTCGACCTGCCCGTTTTCTCGCCGACGTCCAAGGAGGCGATGTGGCCGGCGTGGTCCTTCCCCGCCGCGCACAAGCTGTGGCAGGAGATCATCGCGCGCGTGGATCGGCGGAATGGGGAGATCCATGTCGCGCGGGGGGCGGTCGCTAAGGCGGTGGACGCGTCCAAGGATGAGCTGACGCTTTCCTCCCAGATGCTGGGACAGCTGGTTGGATTCGCTAGCGCCGGGTGGGTTTCCCTGAACACCAGCGAGTTCGCTTCTGGCTTAATTGGGTCCTTGAAGGAGAATCTGGACTGGCTGAACGGCCTGAAGGCCTCCAGCCACGAGGAGGCCATCTTCAGCATGTCGCGGTATATCGCTTCTATCGGGGCGAGGCTTCTGCATCAGCGGCTGGGGCGGGAGGCAACCCCACTGCTCGGGGAGAACGCGCCCTATCGGCATCTCTTCTTCGGCTCCCGAGAGTCGTCCCCTCTCCTGAGGCAGGGAGGGATCGTCACGTTCCAGACGCTGTTGGGGTCGATAGGGGATGAGTTGCTGACGGAGTTCTACACCTACGTCCTCCAGCTCATCGTCTCCGCCATCGTGGCCATGCGCCACGCCGGGACGGCTCCCCCGCGGGTGTTGCTCTACACCGAGGAGGCGCACCGCGTCTCCAGCACCTTGGAGCAGATGGTGCGCACCACCCGCGCCTTCGGCATCAGCGTCATGATCGTCACGCAAAGCCACGCGGAGCTGAGCGACCAGTTGCTGGAGCAGCTCCGCGGGGTGGTTGTGATGGGTCCAAGCAGGCAGTTGCTCGAGACCCTCTTCAAGAGGCTGTCCGTGCCATATCCAGCGGATCCGTTCATCCGGGCGGGCGTTTACGGCAACGGCGTTTTTCTGGGACGTAGCAAGGCGGTCATCGACTTCCCCGTGCCGGTTACGGTCAGGCTGAGCCTGGAGGAGCGACTCGCCATCCTGGGCGCTGAGTTGCCGAAGGAGGGGATATGATGCGAGGAGAAGATATCTTCTTGAGCGAGGAGCCAGAGGAGGAAGGCCACGTGTATGTGGTCGATTTCCCCTACGTGCGGACGCCCACCGCCGACATCACGGTGGCGGTCCTGTTGCTGGCGGGGGTGGGGCTGGGGTTGCTGGCCCTCCGCCTCGGCCTGGGTCTCATCGGGGCGGCGGCGGTTGCCTCGCCTTTCCTGGTGCTGTCGGCATTGCTGACCATCCAGATTGGCGGCTGGCGGCTGATCGACCATCTGGTCTTCGTCGGAGGCGCGCTCCTCCGCATGGCGAAGGGGGAAATGCCCTACGCGGGCATGATCACGGCGGACGGCGTGATGATCCGAATCATGTAGGAGGGAGGAGGGAGGATGAAGGGAACGGTTCTGGTTACCGAGAGGGCGGCCCAGATGCTCTCCTTGGAGAACGAGAGCCTTCTGGGGGACTGGTCTGTGTCGGTGATCAACCCGCAGGATCGCGATGACGTGATCGCCAAGGCCGACGCGGCGGCCCGGCAGGGACGGTTCATTGCCCTGGCCGTCTTCATCCCATCCGTCGCAGGCCAGAGCGCCGAGCAGGCGGCGGCCCGCGGAAATCAGATCCGAAAGGCCATCGCCGACCTGCAAGAGGCCATCATGGGGGCCATCTCGCGGGCCAAATCGGGGCAGGGCCACGTCCCGGTGTGCGGGGTTGTGGCCTCCATCGACCCGACGGCCATCCCGCTTGCGGTGGGTGATATCCCGAGGGTGCTGTCCGCGGACGACCTGGCCGATTGGTTGCGCGCCCTTATTCCCGCCGCCGTGCCGCAATCTCCAGAGAGGGGCGTGAAGATCCTGGGGAAGGACGACGGGCGGGCGCTTCCCCGACAGGAGCCTCCCGCGGGACCAGAGGCCGGCAGGGAGGGAGAGGGGGAAAGGCCGGAGAGCCCGAAGGCCCGCCCGACCCTCCGCCTGGCGGGAGGGGGGAAGCCTGAGCCGAAACCCGCCAGCCAGGCCTCTGGCCCGAGGCTGGGGTTGCCGCTGTTCCGCGGGCGCGGGCCTGGGGCGGGGGACCAGCGCGAGGCCCGTCAGGTGGAGGAGCGGAAGCCCGAGGTGGCCGTCCGAATGCCTCCCGCGGAGACGGCGCACGGGGCGGCGGAGAGCGCCGAGCGGCAGGCGGCGGGGCTGATGTTCCTGGGCGCGCTCCCGCCGATCCTGATCCGGGCCCCCCTGATGGTTGGCGAAAAGGGGGTGGAGACGAGGGCGTTGAGCCCATTCTCCCGCGCCCTGGAGAAGAGCCTCAAGGCCCGGTTCCATATCGCCGAGATCCTGGGCAAGCCCATGGTCGGCCTGGGGATCGACAGCGACGCGTTCATTCGCCTGGTCACTTGGATGGAGATCGCGACGGCCCCCCCGAGCGGTGCCATCCTGGTGGCCATTGTGGACGAATCCAGCCAGATGGAAGCGGCCAGCTTCCTCGGCAAAATCATCGATCGCTCTGGCGTTGGGATCATCTACACCGGCAACAGCGTCGAGTTCTTCAACTATCTAGCGAACGCTGGCGTCGGGGTCTTGGAAAAAGTTGGGGCCAATAAGGCGGTGGAGCGCGCGGTGGACGCGGCCCTGACCTTGCTGATCCGGAGCTATTCGGAGGGATCGATATGATGAGTCGAAGCGGAATGCCGAGCCAGCTGGGTCCAGTCACCATTGCGGGATGGGATTGGCTGAGCAACTACTTCCCCCAGACATGGAAAAATCTGGTCAGCGTGCTGGTGGAGAAGCTCCGAGCCCGGGCGCGGCAACGTGGCGCGGAGGGGCGAAGCCCCATTGTGGAGAGGGTCAGCCTTGAGACGAGGGTCCGCGGCCAAGGGCAGAAGGTGTTCCTGTCCTTCTGGGTGTGCGCGGATCCGTCCGACCCGACAAAAGCCGTTCTAATCATCTGGGAGGGAGAGCGCGATGCCGGCTATTGAGGAGCGTGGGATTGAGACGTCGCTGGTGGTGGCCGGCCTGGCCGCGGGGGGGTTGCCTGCCGCTCTCCTCGCATGCCTGGTGGCCATGGCCCTCGCCTCCCATCCCGAAGGCTCCGACCAGTCCGCTGGAGAGCAGGCCAGGGCTGGGCGGAAGGGCAACACCCACCACGGCAGGAGGCGAGCGGGCGGGGCGGCTGTCCTTGTGCCAAAGAGGGGCCGCTCGAGCAAGTATGGGCGCTGAGAAAACCATGAGAGGAAACCCGGGAGGAGGTCAAGGATGTCCGATCTGCTCTTCCGGCTCAGCTTTTTCTTCAGGACCCGCTTCCCGAGGGTTTTCGCGACGCTCCTGAACGTCCTGTTGCTGGTGGTGGCCCTGGCGGGGCTTTATCTGCTGGCGCAGGCGAGGGAGCGCCCGCCCGAATACGTGGAGGCTCGGATCGCGGTCTGGAGCTGTCCAGACGTCGCGGAGGGCGGGCTGCTCGACGCAGAGATGGTCAAGCAATGCGTTCACGAGCGGACGATCTTCTCGTCCCGCCTCCAGCCCGTCGAGCTCCGTCTGGCCCTTCCGAACTCGCCCCGCCTGGCGGCCCGCCAGACGATCCGAAAGGGATCCGCGCTGGTCGGCGAGCCCTTCGCGGCGGTCGGCGATGAGGATTTGAAGGGGCTGGTCCCCATCCCGGTCGGCGAAATCGGCTCCGTCGCCAAATCGGACGTTGTGACGCGGACCTTCGCGGGCGAGAAGTTGCCCGCCGCGCTGGTGGCGGATCTGCTGGCGGGGGGCGGGATGGCAACGGGTGGCGGGGCGCAACCCCAGCCGGAGGCGGGCGCGGTGGGCCAGCCTCCCACGCTATCCTACATCACCGCTGATGTGGCCTTCCGTTGCCGATTCTTCAGCCCGGGCGGGGACGTCTGCTACGCCGAGGTCTTGGGCGGCGCGCTGTTCGCCGCTGGCGGCAGGGAGCTGGTTCCCATCGGGAAGCGGGATGGCGCGGTGTTGCTGGCTCAACTGCGGGCGGACAACCCGAGGCCGGCGCAACAGCCGCAACCACAGCAGGGCGGCGGACTGCCCGTTCCGTGAGGGACAGCGATGCGCGCGCGGGTCGCTCTGGTAGTCGCCCTCATGGGCTTGATGTGGGGGATCGGCGTGGACCAGACTCCCCCAGCGGCCCGCGTGTGGCTGACGGCGGCAGGGGTTTGGCTGGGCCTTCTCGCGGGTGCTTGGATGGGGCGGCGCTCCCTCCTGCGGGAACTGAGCACGGCCCAGAAAGGGGATTCTCCTCATGCGGCCCCTCAGGCCCCCAGCGCTCCAGGTCTGGACGGGAGGGCATTCAACGTCCAGCCCCCTGGGCAACCCGTCGCTTCCAGCAAGAAGGAGGGCGTCTCCGAGCTTGCCGGGTTGGTCCGCGCCTGGGTTGAGCAACGGCTGACGTTGCCGAGGCCTGGCGGGCATTTCGTGCCTCCATCCGTGATGTCTGGCGAAGACTTGGCGCGCTTGGAGCAGACGCTCGTCCGCGCTTTGCGGGAAACGAGCGCCGTCCAAGCGCGCATCAGGCTCCAGTCCATCCAGAATGTGGAGCAGGCCGATCAGCTGCTCCGGGCGATCGCCGCGCTGGGCCAGCTGGGGCCCACGCCCTCTCCCGGGTTGCCGCTTGTGGCTCTCCCGTATGGGGTCATCGCCTCCCCTGGTGGTTGCCGCCCCCATATCCCCGAGTGGCAGGAGGCAATCAGGCGCGTGGGGCTGGTTTGGGTAGGCGAGCGCAATGTCCCCAGGGAAGATGGCCCGACCTTCATACCGCTTCTTCTAGCGAAGCAGTTGATTCTGGAGCCGCTGTCCTCGCTGGAGCTGCGGGACCGCCCGCCTCCCCGGGACCGCCAGCTCTATGTGGGGATCGCCCGCGGGGACGGCGGGAGACCGGCTTGGCTGGGCTGGCCCTGGCATGCGGTGGTGGTGGGGAGGACGGGCTCCGGGAAGACGAACACGGCGAGCCACCTCATCTTCGAGGCCGCCCTGCTGGGGATCCGGGGCCGGATCCCGATGCGGATCGTCGCCACCACGGCCAAGTCTGGGGACGGAATGTCGTTTCGAATCGAAGTCCAGAACGGGAGGGCGCGGCTTCGCAGGATGGATCCCGAGGAGTCCGCCCGGGAAATCCTGGCGGTGGACCCCGGATCTCCGCAGGAGGGGATCGTCCTCCTGGTTATCGACGAAGCCCAGGCCGTTCTGGACGAGGTGGACGGCATGCGGACCTGGGTGGAGCGGGCCATCCTGATGGGCCGTAGCAACGGGGTGGCGTGCATCATGCTCTCCGGGAATCCGAGGTGGGAGGCGTTCCCCAGGAGCGTCCTGGCCCACGCGGCTTGGATCATCCACCGCACGGATTTGGCAGATATGAGGTTGCTCACCCAGCGGATTCAGCTCGGGGCTCCCGTGGACATCCCTGACGAGCCCGGAGCGGCGCTGTTCGTCCCGCCAAGCCGGGAGGCCATCCTGATCCAGGTCCCGCTGGCGGCACCGCTGGACAGGCTGGAAAGGAACGGAGGGGGGGATGTTGAAAATTCGAGTGCGTAGCACTGGGGGGTGGATATCCGGGGCGGCGTGGGACTCCGGAGGGAAGATCTGCGCCGCCAGGACGGAGGAGGGGATCCTGCTCCTCCTGCCGCAGGAGGTGGCCGGAGCGATCCCTGACGTCGCGCCCCCGCCCCCCGCCTTGGAGACGGGGGCCGTGGAGGACCCAGAGGGACTGTTCCGCTTCCTGCGGGAGGCGGGCTTGGTCTGGCTGGACGGCCTGCGGCGGGTGGAGGAGATGGGATCCCCGGGGCTTCTGTTGCTGAGGCCGGCAGAAAGCTCGGCGGAGGTTGCTTGAAGGAGGCGAGATGACGAAGAGGAGGCCGAAGCTCAGCGCGAAAGCGGCGCTGGCGGAGCCGATGCGCCCAGAGGATCTGGGACCGATCCTCTTCCTGATCGGATCCGAAGTGGTCCCTGACCCAGGGGTCTGGGAGCTGGACCTGCCCGGAAGGGCCCTTCTGGTGTCCGCCAGGTCGTATGAGGCGGCGGTGGAAACGCAACGGCACCTGCGAAGGCGACTTTTCCCCGCGTTGCCCTCCTCCTTTGGGGACTACCTGCGGGCCACCCAGGCGATGCGCCTGTTGCGCCGCGTGGCCCCCGACGCGCTGGAGAAACTGCCGCGGGCGACGCCGCGCTCCGTCGCCGATATGGTGCCGTCCAGCGCCGGGGAGGACTTGGAGGCGTTCGTCGAGCGCTTCGCGGGCCTGGTTGAGCGGGCTCCCGGCAAGCTGACGATGAACCAGGCCGTCTATCTGGCGCTTCTGGCCGCCAAGGGCGTTGAGCGCGCGCCCGAGAGCCTCGAGGGACTGAGGAGCTTGGACAACGTCGTCCTGGGCTCGGGCAACTGGCGCGCCGCTCAGGAGATGCGCCCCATCGCCGAGGGCCGCGAGGCGAAGGTGACGCTCCGAATCCGCATGGACGAAGGCGGCGAGCCGGAGGTGGAGATGCACGCCGTTTTCCCGCCCGGCTGGGGCCCGGAGCGGCGGGCGGAGGCCCTGCGGGCCGCGGCGCGGGCGTTGTTGCGAGAGGCGGAGCAATTGGATGCGCGAACCGAGTAGGATGGGAGAGAAAATCCGATTGAGGAGGGCGCTGTGAGCGAGGTTGCGATTCAAGTCAGCATCCTGACCAGCATCGGCGAGATCCAAAAGGTTGAGATCCGAGAGGGCAAGCTTCGCCTGGTGTTGGGCGACCGCTCGGTTTGGGACGTCAGCGCGGTGGACGGGAGCGGGATTTGGGCCGTTCGCAACAGGGGAGCTCTCTGGCGGATTCCGCGGGAGGCGATCGATGGCGAAGAGTGGAAAAAGATCCAAGCGATCTGGGAACGATTGGGAGCTGACCATCGTCGCCACGGAATCGCCTCCCCGCCGGCGGCGAGCGGGGTGGGTCGAGGCGGCGCTGGCTCTAAGCGGAATGGTGGGGGACGGGCAGGCCCGACTCCTGCTTCCAGCAGGAGGAAATCGGGCGCGGGCGGCGGTGGTCTTCGCCGAGTTCGAGGGCGAGCTTGACGCAGTGGACACGGCGAAGATCGCCCGCTCCTTGATCTACTTCCAAGGCATCTTCGGAGAAGAAGCCCAGGTCCGCGTTGTGCAGATGCGGGAGATCTCCTTGCCGTGGGCCAGGACGGCGTGGGTTGGGCTCCTGAGGTTTCAGGAGTCCGAGCTGACACTCGAGCGGGCAACGGCGTATTTCGGGCGGGTTTTCCGCTCTCTGGGCGTTCGCCCCGCTCGGATCGCCGCGGAGATTTGGGGGCAGGAGTGAGGGGCGGAGCGCATCTTTATCTGGCCGCAACCAGCGGGATTTTCCTGGCCTCCCTGACGGGCCGGGTTGGGGAGGCGGGGCCGCTTCTGGTCGGCGCGGCGGTCGGTGGGCTTTTGCCAGACATCGACCTGCCGCCCCACACGGCTTCGCCCTTGGAGCGGTGGATCATGCGCGCCGCGCGGAGGTCGCGGGTGCCGGCCTTGGGGTGGGCGGTGACGGCTACTATCCGGTTGTTGCGGGTCGTTCTGGCTATGCTGGGGACCCGCCATCGGGGATGGTTGCATTCCCCACTCATCCCCCTTGGGCTGGCCGTGTCTGGATTGGCCGCGGGCGGGCTGGCGGGGTGGATGTTGCTGGGGATGGCGGTCGGGACCTTCAGCCACTTGGTGGGAGACAGCCTCACCCCCAGCGGGGTGAGCTGGTTCGGCAGGCGGGTGAAGGGGCCGTTCCGAACGGACGGAACGGCGGATGTGGTCGGGTTTCTGGCGGGATCGTTCCTCTTGTTTTTGGCCATCGCCATGCGGGGAGGTTGACGCATATGCCGGCGAGCGAGAAGAGCGAGAAGATGGTTCTCGCGCAGATGGCCCAAGCGACTGAGATCGTGCTCTTGGTCAAGAGGTCGAAGGGGCCATCCAAGGACCTGCCCGGGGTCTGGGATGATGTTGCGATCCAAATCACGGGCCGGGATGGCCAGCGCTGGGAGGTGCCGGTGGAGTCGCGCACGCCTCTGGTCGTGGGGACCCTGCTGGCCGCCGCCGCGCTGGCCATGGTCGGCGGCGGGGTGGGGCACGAGGATGATGCCTTCGATGTGATCGGTCGGGCCATCAAGGGGGACGTCAGGAGCGCCGCCGAGAAGTTGCTGGCCATCTGCGGCGAACACCCATTTGGGGCTCCGTGGGGGATCGAGAGGCTGGCCACGGAGCGCGCCGCCGTCTTGGAGGAGATCCACCCGGATTTGCCGCGGAACCTCCAGAACCTTTACCGCGGCGGGGAGGAGGGGCGGGCGGGCATCCCGCTGACCCGCGCCGCGGTCCACGACGCCGACAACGCCGTGCTGTTGAATTTCCGAAGGACGGACTACACGATCCAGCCTGCCCAGGCCGTCGCCAACAACCTGGTCAAGGTCTCCCGGATCCTCCTCCCCGAGCTCCCCGCGGGGGTCACTTCGCAAATCGTGGCGACGCGCCCTGAGGTCCAGCGCCTCGCCAGGTTCTTCCTGGGGATGGCGGGGGCGGCGGCCTTGGATGGCATCCCGGTGGTCTTCATCGGGGGCAGCGGTAGCGGGAAGACGCTGTTCCAGTTGCTGACGGTGCGCTACATCGTCGAGCGTCTTGTCCCGCTGGCGCGGATCTTCGTGATCGACACCCATCCGGAGCTCTGGGCTTTCGTCGAAGATCTCTCCGCTATGGCGAACGCCTCGCAGAGCGCCAGCCCAGTGGTGCTCTACTACAGCAGGCCCTCCAAGCAAGCCATCACCCCCATCACCACCGCCGCGCCCGACCTGCTGGTTGTCCAAGAGACGAACAGCCTGCATCCAGACCTTCCGCAGGTGATAGCGGCGGCCACCAGCGGAGGGGCGCGCCTGCTGGTGACCAGCTACGCCCTGGTTCCGCCCGTCGTGGACATGAGCAACGTTGTGCAAGTGGTTCAGGGGGCCCTGGCCACGTTGCAGGAGCGGTTGCCGACGTCCCTCACCCGCGGGGAGCGCATGTTGCTGGTTGCGCCTTCCACCCTGCTGATCGCCGCCGTGTCCACCGCGGCCAGGTCGGGAGCGGCGATCACCCCGATTTGTTGCTTCCCCAACCCCCAGCCTGGCAACGGCAAGATGCCCACCATTCGGGACGAGGTCGTTCGTCCAATCCTGTCCCCTCCGCCCCCCCACTTCGGGGGCCTCTACATCCGCCATCTGGTGGACGAGATGAAGGACCTGTTCGATGGAAGCAACCGATAGGAAAGGAGGCCGAGATGACCGCGATGCTGTATGAGTTTCTTCGGGCATACGAGGAGGCGGAAGGGCTGATCGTGTCAATCGCGGCCCAGGTCGAGGGGATCTCGGAGGACCTGGCCCGCCTGAGCAGGACCATCCATAGGCGGGCGTCTGGCCTCCGGATCGCCCTTGGGAAGGAGCCGCTCCTGGAAGAAGAGGGAGGCCATGAGCAGGCTATGCGGGAGATTTCGCCCGCCGAGCCCCTTGCGCTTCCTACGGAGGCCGAAGAGACGACTGAGACGTCTGCGACGTCTGCCGAGCCCGACGGGGGGGTGGACATTGTGATCAGCGAAGAAGACGCCGAACCTCCCGACGTCGACATCAATTTTGGCGATGTGATCAGGCTCGTCGAGGAGCCCGCCGGCGAGGAGCCCATCCTTTGAGGGAGGAGGAAGAAATGCACGAGCACACCAACGGGATGGAGAGCATCAGCGACGTCCAAGACATGATCTCGGGCCTGGTCGCCCAAGCTCAAGCGCTCAGGCAGAAGGTTGCGCGCCTGATCCGCCTCATGCGGGAGGCGGGGGAGCTCCCGGAGGAGAAAGCGGAGGATCTGCTCGGGCTCATCGCGGGGCCGCTCGAGGAGCAGGGGCCGGATTCGGCGGCTGACATGACCAGCACGGTGCCTTCTGGAGCCAGCGTGGAGGTCCCGCTGGGAGCCGCCAGCGGTGGCGAGCGCCCGCGGGCTCCATCTCGCCGCCGCACGGCGCGCATGGCTCATGGCCCTGGCGCGGCCCAGGATCCTGAAGACGGGGGAGGCCAAGCGTGATGAACATCGTTATCGGATTCCTTCCGTATCTCTATGGCGGCATCCTCGGGTTCCAGCTGATGCGCTTTGTCCTGCCGCGCCTGCTGGGGGCCAGGCGCGCCCTGGAGGCGCGGCGTGTGGTCCAGCGCTTCAGGCGCATCGCCTTGATCGCCGTCCTGGGTCTTCTCCTCCTGGCCACTCCGAGGTTGCCCGCGGCCCTGGCGATGGTGGTGCTGATCCTGACGCGCCCCACGCCGCCCGACGTGATCCTGCCGACCCTGCAACACGCCGCCAGGAATCCCGCCTCCCTGGAGTTTCACCCGAACCCCAGCATCCGCCATGCCTATCGTGCCGTGCTGGGGGCGTCCGATGTGCGTCAGCGCCTGCTGGAAGTCCTGCCGCCTCATCTCTGGCCGCTGGCGCGGATCCTGGAGGTCATCATCCGGACGCCAGGGGAGGACGCGGAACGGATGGTGCGGGTCGCCACCAACCTGATGGCGGACATCGGGAGGGCCAGGGCCTCCCTCGCCGCGCAACAGGCGGGCTATGTGATCGCCCCCCTTCTGCTGGCCGGCTTCCAGACGATCCTGTCTTTCAGCGCGGGGGCGCTGTGGTTTGACTACGCCTCCGACGCCCTCTGCCTGGCGTTGCTCCTGGCGGGGGCGCTGATCATCGGAGACCTTTGAGGTACTTGGAGGGGAGCATGGATTTGACCCGGGCGGTTCTGGGGTTCATCTTCACCGCCGCTCTCTGGCTTGTCGCCAGGCGTTTGGCGAGCTGGCTGAACACGGACGCGGAGTGGGTTCCCCACGCGATAGGGCTGGCCGCCGCCGCGGCGGGGGCCGTCGCTTCAGGTAGCACGCTGGCCCTTCTGCTGGGGGCGTGGGATCTCTGGCTCATCAGCCGCTTCGTGCATGGCAGGAGGCTGGTGGCCAACCAGCAGGCGGTCCGCTTGTTGCGGATGATGCGCACCCCGACGGGGATCACGCAGGTGGTGATGGGGCTGATGGGACGCGCCCCCTCAGGCCCGGAAGGGATCGGCGGGGGCGGGTTCATGGCGGGGAGCCCGCTGGATCTCCCCGGGGTGATCGGGGAAGAGGACCAATACAACTACGAGAAAATGCGGCAGGTCATCGGCGAGATCATCCGCACAGATCCATACGCGGGAACCGTGCTGTCCGGGCTCTATCACTGTCGCGAAGGCGACATTCAGGCGGTGAGCTCGCTGGTTTCTGGCTACATCCTCAACGTCGCGACCCGCCGCATGCTGTTCCAGGTCCTCATGGCGTCCTTTGTCGCCCTGCTCGGCGGCGTGCTGGGGCTTCTGGCCTTGTATGTGGTGGCCAGGCTGTCGTCCGTTGGCCGGTAGCCGGCCCGGCGGCTTCGCGAGGAGGCCCGCATGGCATCCCGCCCTCTGAACCTCATCGTCATGCGAGGAGATGTCGATCGAGCCCCGAGCTACGCCAAGCGGGCGGGGGCCTTGAAGAGGCGGTCTGAAGAGGCGGGTGGGGTTGGGGTCGGCTCCCCTCCGTCCCGCCTGTGGTACGCCCACCTGCGGCTGTGGGAAGGGGCGCGGGTGGTGGTCCCGCTCTATGTGGGCCGGACTCACGCGGGCAGGCCGGCGATCCACGGGCTCTCCTTCCCCATCCCGGCGACGGACAAAAACCCCATCGCCCTTCTGGCGGGGCTCCTGCGCTTTGTGGGCAGGCTGGTCTCGGAGGCCCAGCAGGCGGGCATCCCGCTGGAGCGGGGGTTCCGCATCTTCCTGCGGACCATCGTCCCGAAAGAGGGCACCTCCATCGAGGTGTTCAGCCTGTTCCTCTCCGAAACGGATCCGATTTGGGGGGTGATCGAGAGCAACGCCGTCAGCGCGCCGCCGCCGACCCTCCAAGAAGCAACCCCGTTGCGCCACTTGGTGGCGGGGTCCTCAGGTGCCCAAGAGCTGAAGCGGATCCTCATGGAGAAGCTCGCTGGGGTTTTGCAAGCCCCAGACTACGAGGATGTGGAGGAAGACGAGGGCGGGGACGAGAAAGAGGAAGGGATGGCTTCTCGCCGCGAGGTGCTCGCGCCTCCGCCGCCTCCCGCGGCGGAGCAAGAAGAGGAAGACGAGGAGGGCTCCTCGCAGGAAACCGATGCCGCGGACGGGGAAGAAGAAGCGGGCGAGCTCGTCTCTGGGGAGGAGTCCTCAGCCATCGCTGATCAGGCGGAGCCTCTCCCGTTCTTTGACGACCTGGCTCGGTTTGCCAAGCGCGTCCAGAAGCCTCCCGTTCTCCCCTTGCCGCACCCCGCGGTCTGGCTGGCTCACGCCGGGTCGGTCGTGGCCGCGTGGCTGACGTCCTTCTGGCCCGCGCTGTACGCGCCGCTGGGGATCCGTCACCCTGTTTTGCTGTTGCTGATCCCCCACGGGTTGCTGGTCCGCGCCGCCATGGCCCTCACCCTGTCTGGGGCCGGGCAGGCCGCGACCGTGGTGGCGCTGATCTGGGTGGCCCTGATCGCCTCGTTCTTCGCCGTCGTTTCAACGGCCTATCGGGCCGCCGGCTACGAGCTGGACCCCCTCAAGGGGCTGATGGTCGTTTTGCGGGTCATCGCCTCCGCCATCGCCGCGGCCCGGGGGCCGCGCGGACAGCAACAGGCGCAGGGCGGCGCGGGCGCGTCCGCGGGGAGCTTCCAAATCGGGGGCGGGGGAGGCGGGGCTGGACGGCAGGCGTCGGACGTGCTGGTGGTCTTGGCCGCCGTTGCTCACCATGTCCCCTTCCTGTCCTTTCTGTCTCCAGTGCTGCTGGGAGCGGCCCTGTCCGTAGAGGCGAAGGGCGCTCCCTCCCTCAGCGTGTTGCTGGCGGCCTCGCTGATCGCCCGGCATCTGGCTTCCTCCACGTTGCATGCCGTGGCCGCGGCGCTCCTGGCGGCGGCCAGCCCGCCTGGGATTTGGATGATCTCGCACGAGGAGCTCGGGAAGGCCTGGTCGGAGATGCGGGCGCGCCTGATGGAGGCGCTGGCGGATCTGCGTCAGGGACGGCTGTTCCAGTTCGGGCGGGCGTCGGAGGGAGCCCGTTCCATCCAAGTGCGCTTGATCCCCGTGAAGGGCGACCCCGCGATCTTGGAGCTGGTGCGGGAGGTGGAGGCCTCCCTCGGCCTGCGGGCGGCCCTCCAGCGCTATGCCCTGGCTTTGGAGGCGGCCTCGGAAAACCCGGAGGCCCCCGCGGACAGCCGGCGGATGTGGATGGAGGCGGCGCGGGCGGTGCGGGAGATCTTGGAATCTGGTCAGCCGCTGATCATCCCCGACGTCCAAGACTGCGTCTACACCTCCCTCATCCGCTTCCTCCCGCAACCCGCCCTGGCCGATTTCCGCCCCGAGGACGTCCCGGAGGTTCAGGACGGGACCGATGGAGGGGAGCGGGAAATCAGGGGGATTCCCTTCCGGAGGCCTAGTGGACGGCGCGGCTACGGCTTTGATGACGACGATGGGGAGAAGGGGAAGGGACCGACCCTGGCGGAGATGCTGAAGGAGCCGAAGGTGGTCGCCCCCGCCGTCTCCGGCGCGCTGGAGCGGATGCGGAAGAGGCAGATCGTCATCCCCGGGGCCGCGTGGGACGAGAGGGCCCTGGGGCTTCGCGTGGGCCGAATGCGCCCTCTGGGCGCGGAGCAACAGAAGGAGCTCACCAAGCGGGCGGGGGAGGAGTTGCGTCACCGCGTCTTCGGTCGGGAGGTCTTTGTTCCGTTCGCCTACTCCGCCATGCGCGGGGCCGGCGCGGGCTACATGCCCTTCGGCCTGATGGCCTCGCCCCGCCGTTCGGCGCACATGGTCATCGCCGCGCCCACACGGAGCGGCAAATCCGTGGCCATGGCGGGCATGCTGATGCGCCTGGCCCTGGCCGATCTGGATCCCAAACTGCCCTTCCGCCTCTCCAGCCTTTTCATTGACGGCAAAGGCGAGACGGCCAGCATGCTGGCCCCCATGGCCCGCCATATGTTGTTGCCGCCCATGTCCTTCGACGCCACCAACCCTTGGCCCATCCTGTGGGCCTACTCCGCCGCCGCCGCGGCGGTTGTGGCCCGCAACGCCTTCGCCGCGGAGATCCAGCGGGCCGCGGAGATCCTCCGCCAAGAGGGGAAGGAAATCCCAGCCTTGATCCAACAGGCCCTGCAGGATCCCACGGTGTTCGGCAGGATGGCGGCCATCCTGCCGGAAGCCGCCGCCTGGTTGCTAGTCAAGATCGACGAGTTTTGGGGCATCCAAGACGCCATGGGGCAGTTGCGGGCGATCAAGGTGGAGATCCCTGGGCAGGACAAGCCGGTTCAGGTCAGCGCCGTGGAGATCCTGAATGCCTGCCTCAACCGGGTGATCCTGATGGGGGCCTCGGCGGGGGTCTCGGTGATCGTCGCCACCCAGTCGCCGCGCAAGGATGCCTTCAGCCTGCCCTCCATGCGGGACAACTGCAACGTCATGCTCGGGCCATCGGTCCCGCAACAGCTCGTTGTTTCGTTGCTGTCGGACGAAATGAAGCAGGCCATGGCGGCCATCCGGACCATTTACGTGTCTGGGTCGGGAGGGCAGGGGTCTCTGCCGACCTACACGTGGCTTCTTCTGCCGCGCTCGACGGCCTACGGCGCGCTGGACGGGGAGCGGTTGATCACCTCCGGCGACGAGCGGGGCGGGGAGAAATACGGCGGCGACCTGATCTACCCGCCCTACACGCCGCCGGAGGCCCTGGCCCGCCTGCCAGAGCCGCGCCCCTACCGGGTGGGCCGGGAGTCCCTGGAGGCCCTGCTGAGGCTGGCCCGCGGCGTCGAGGGGCGGGAGGGCTTCCCCATGCTGTCCCGGCTGGCCTCCGCTCCAGATCCAGCTCGTGAGTTGCGGGAGATGCTGGCGGAGATGCTGTCCTGGCCGTGGGAGGGCGACCCGAACGCGATCCAGCGAGTCCTGTCCATCGGGCAGAAGGCCATCGCCGACATCGCCGCGGTGTTGCACGCGCAAATCCAAGCCTGAGGGAGGCGAAATGGATTTCGGAGCGCTGATGCTGTGGGGGGCTTCCGTCTTGGTCCTGCTGGCCCTGCTGGCGGTCCTGGGGGTGAGCCTGCTGGCCCTTGTGGGCTGGGCGGTCGGGCATGTGGCGGGGCTGTTCTCGTCGGCCCGGCACGGGGTGGTGGCAACTCCAGATCTCTGGACGATTATGCGGGTGGCCGCCGCCTTGCTGGCCGCCTCCATGGCCGCCCAGCTTGCGGTGCAGGACCCGTTGCGGGGCATCCTGTTCGGGATCGAGCCCTCCGCCATGCAGGAGCTGGCGAGGACGGTTGGGGGCTTCGTCGTGGACGTCATCCGGGGGATCGCGCCTCCCCTTCCATCGCGGTGACGCCGCGAGCGGGTAGAATCTTGGCAAACACCCTTTTCCGAGAGGAGGAAAGCCATGAGCGGCGTTCAGGCCGTGCACGTAACGGTTTTCCGGCTCACTCGGCACGAGATGTCGGATGAGCAGAGGCAGGCCCTCCAAGAGGCCATCGGCAATCTTTTGCAAATGCATGGCTATGCGGGCACGTATTCCATGAACATCTACGAGCACAAGGGTGCCGTCGCCAACACCCAAGAGGCGATCAGCTTGATCGAGCAGGCCGCTCGCGAGGACGCTGGCGGCGGCAAGGTGCCCCCGGGCGTGTCGCACGTGATCGTCGTCGAACCCGTCCTGCCCATCCAGATGCTGGATGAGTTGCTTCGGGGCACTAGGAAGGCCATGCAGGAAGGGAGGATCCCGCCCTGCCATGTGATCCGGGCACGCATGAAGCGAGACAACGAGGGCAACTTCTCCTTCGAATGCTACGAGGAAGTCCGCGCGGTCACTGTCGAGACCGTTCAGTTGACCAAGCCGAAGGCGTAGACTCGCTCCCCCAGGCTGGGGCCGCATGCCGCGCCGCATGCGGCCCTGGCGCTTTCTTGCGGGAGGGAAAGCGAATGGGCTGGAGTCGCTTCCTCGCCGTGATGGAGGAGCCGCCGTCTCCCGACTGGCTTCTCGTCGAGAAGGGAGGACGGGCCTTTCTAGAGATGCCCGAGTGGGGCGCGTCGGTTCGGCTCGTCCGAGAGGTCGGGGAGTTGCCGGAGCCGTTGCGGGAGGAGATCTCCCTCTTCGACCTGATCCGGATGGCCGATGCCGAGGGCGTGATGCTGAGCGTCCAGCCGATCCTGCGCGAGATCGTGAAGGAAACGCTGGGGGATGAGGTCAACCTCCTCGCTCCTGAGATCGACCTTCTGATACCAGAAGGGAGCGTTTGGGAGGTCCCGCTCTGGCGGGAGCCCCCGGCTCGGAAGGCCGGCTTGGTTTCCTTCCTCCTCCTTCCTAGGCAGGATCCAGGAGGCGGCGCGGGCTTCTCTCTGCTTTCTGGCCACCTGCTTTCCGAGCACGCCGTCCCAACCATCAGGGCGCTGGCCGGGACCTATCTGGTCCAAGGGGTTGCGAGCATGTCCGTGCGGGTCGGTTCCCAGATGAGGCTTCAGATCGCCGTGGCGGACGAGGCCCTGATGGCGGCCTTCCTGCTGGTCTGGGAGGCTTTTCGACGCAGTCAGGCGGCGACGGAAAGGCTGGCCCGACGCGGGGCGCTGGATGCCCTGAAGCGGATGGCCGCCAGCGCCCGGGGGAGCCGGGAGAGGGGCGGGGTCGCCTTCACGGTGAGGGGGCCAAGCGGAGATCCCCAAATCCACGCCTTTTTCCTCGAGGAGGCTTGGAGGACGGCATAGGCCGTTCTGGACCCTGGCTTCCCAATCCCCGCTTTCCGCTACGAAGTCCGTCCTCCCCGCTTTCCAGCCTCATCGCCGCTCGGATGTTTCCTGCCTCGGACCGGATCCAGACCGCGGCTGGAGCGCGCGGGCCTTGCCTCTTCAGGAAGAACGGGTTGACAACAATGCGCGCCCGGCTTAGGATAGGAGCGACCAAGCCCGATGGAGGAAAAGATGTTGAAAGTCGAAGAAGTCCCTCTGCTCAAAATCTCCCTTCCCGAGCTCTTTGGGATTGATGGGTTCGTCTACAATCGGATGATCGTCGTTCTGACAGGCCCCGCTGGCGTTGGGAAGACCACGCTGGCCCACGGGATGCTCCATGCGCTCCACGCCAACAAGCATGCCACCGAAAGGAAGCACAAGTCTCCAGGCCCAAGGATTGAAGTGGCCCCCGTCCATCTGCTTCTGGAATTCGGTCGTATCCACTCCATCGAGCATGGGACGACGTGCTCGATTTCGCGGGTTGTGGAGACCTCCGCATCCGGCGTCCTGGCGTCCCTGGCCACGGAGGCCGCGAGTTCCGCCCTCAAAGCAAGGAAACCGCCACAGGGGACGATCTTCGTGCCAGCCATCGTCGTGGACGCCGCCACGGATCTCCGGGGCGACAAGACGGACCGGCTGGGGAACATCTGGCGCGGCATCCAGGAGTTCATCGAATTTCTGGACCGCTTCCGGCACTACATCGTCATCTTCATCGCCCAAGAGCGCGCCAACATCAACGCCGGCCCCTACGCGCCGAAGCACCGCCCCGGCTTCCCCGACAGCCATCTCCACAGCGCCCATTTCCTTATCCGGATAGCCCCCGCGGGGGAGGGGAAGGTGCGGATCGTAACCTATGTTGTGAACGCGGTCGCAGACAAGCCCAAGGCGGAGGTCAGTCTGACGACGGACACCCTGCGCGCGCTGGTCTCCGGGGGGGACTCACTATGCTTCGGTATTGAGCTGGCGGGGAAGACTCAGGTATACGTAGAGGCATAACGGCTCTCGCGAAGGGAGATCGAAATGGGAGACATCCAATACGAGGTGGTTGCTGAGGCTTTCGGGGCGTTGCTCCTCTTTATCTTGGCCATCACAGTTTTGCTGTGCGTGAGCACAGCGATTGAGTTGCTCTTCTAGTCCAGTGGTTAGCGCCAAGTTGTCTTGCGGGAGGCGAGGATGTTCGACACAGACGCGATCTTGGACACGATCATCTGGCTGGCGTTGCTCCTCATCCCGGTCCTGATTGGCCTCGCCGCCATGGCCAGCAAGGCGGGAGGCCAACTGTGACCGCGTGGGGCCAGGTTGTCATCGCCTTCTCCGTGGCCAGCAGGCCCCGCCTGGGCTCCAAGGCGTCTCCTGGGACGGGAGGGACCGCCACGGCCTGACGCGGGCGAGGACAAGGCGGCACTCAGTCCCCAGGTAGCCGAACCGCCAGCACTCGAGTCCCGTCTGGGGCCTTCACCTCTTCGAGGAGGCCCAAGCGCTTGAGGGGCTCGATGAACGGTTGCGGGATCTCCTCCGGGATCTCCCCCGCCATGATGGCGTCCAGGAGTTCCTCGAAGGACTCTCGAAGGCCCTCTTCGATCTCCCACTCGCCGATCCTGCGGACGGCCTGCCGGGCCGCCTTCACCTCGCGCCCGTGGCCCGTGAGGCGCTTCCTCCTGCGATGCGCTGTCCTGCCAGGTCCGATGGCAAGAGCCTTGCCGTGGTGATGCTTGCCGCTCCAATCGCGAGGGCGCCGACTGTCACCGCGTTGCATCTTCTTCTCCTTTTCCTTTCGAGTGGTTTCCGCGAACCGGAAGGAGGCCGCGCGGGCTCGGTCCCGCCTGGGTCCAGAAGTCCAGCCTTCAGGGCCTTCCTTCGCGCGGAGCTGCCACTCTTCCTTATGATAGGACCGAGATTCGCTCGCCGCTTGGACGGATCCAGCCGCGCCGCTGGGAGGGACACAGGGGAGCCCAAGGGCGCGGCGGCCCGCCGTGCAACAGGAGGCGGATATGGAGACCTTCATCCGAACCCTCGATCCGCGCTCGCGAAGGTCAGCCCCACCTTGGATCGGATGGACAGCCGCGGCCTGTCCAGCGGGAGGTTGCCCATGAAGGCGCGGGGCTCCCGACTGGAGGGCGGCGCGGCGGCGGAGGAGGCCGTTCGGGTCGTCCTCTCCGAGATCCTCCAAGGCCAGGCTTCCGTCCTTCGCGTCCCCGGGTCGGGCTCTGGGGCCCGGCGCGGCGATCTGGAGGTTGTGGGGCCAGGCCACCACGTCCTCCTGCGGGTGGAGGTGAAGTTGCGCCGAAGCCTGCGGGAGGCAACCCGGGCGGCCCGGCGGGCGGTTCGGCGCTACGTTTCCCGTGAGCCCTTCCTTCCAGTTGCAGTTGTCTGGGAGGGAAAGGGATGGCGGGTTCATCTGGCTGGTTGCGATGGAAACTGTGGGGAGAGCGTCATCCTGCTTCTGGATGGGCCTGTCGCCTTCGGCGACTGCCTGCGCAAGGCGGTCGAGGGAGAGATGGGTGGCCGAGGATGACTTGCGGACCAATTCATCTTTCCCTAAAATGGGGATGCGCCATGACTGCCCTCCGCCGGCTGACGGGCTATTCGCCCGCCAGCCGGCCCGCGAGCCGGTTCATGGCCCCTCCTCCTTCTGCCGGCGGCCTTCGGGCCGCCGGCCCAGGGTTGGATGCAATGGGGACTGTCGGTTGCCTTCCGCCGCCTCGCTCCTTGCGGGCGGACGGCGGGGGCACCGCAGTCCCCGTTGCTCTTCTGAGGGGCCGGCGGCGCGTAGAATCCCATCGAGGATCCCCCCAAGGAGGCCACGGATGAGCGAGGTTGTTGTTCGGGCGCAAGAAATCAGCTGGGAGATCAGCCAGGAGCTCATCCAGGAAATCAGCCTTCGCCCCTATAGGGCCGCGTGCCTGCTTCGCGACCACGATGGCAGGCTCCTGCTTCGCGTCCTCGCGAAGGAAACCCAGAAGAGGGAAGAGCCTCCCGTTTACCTCCTGATGGTCTATCCAGACGTTTCTCTCTACGACGAGGCACGTAGTTGCGCCGGCTCAATCGAGGCCTACGTCGGGCTCGGCTTGGAGAGGTTCTTGGATGAGACCGCCCGCAAAGCGGGGAGCGAACGGCTGGCTCTGCCCGTGCGGGGCATGGAGGTGGCGGTCGCCCGTAGGGACGGCTGGGGCGAGAGGCATCTGAGCCGTCTCTTCCTGTGGCCATGGCCCGAGCCCTCTCCATCCTCCCAGCGGGAGGACTGGTCGGAGCCCCTCCGAGATGCCGAGCGGCTGAGGGAGAACATTCTTTTTTCGGCGGAGAGGATCCACAGGGGTCTCCACCAGCGTTGGGCTCACATTGCCAACCGGCTCGGGCTCGACGGAGTGGCGGTCGTACTGCACGCGAGGCCCTCTCCGACGCAACCAGATCCGAACGCGCGCGGGCTGACCCTCTGCGCCATCTTTTCGGATAAGGCTCGCGAGCGGATCAAGCGGTGGATGTCCTCCGTTTTCCCGTGCTGGCGGGTTGAGATCAGCGCTCTCCTCACCCCCGCGACGGGCGGATCCTGAGGCCTGGAAAACTATCCCCCCGATCCCTTTTCAGGAGGCCTGCGATGGACAAGATGCACGAGACCGTCCTGAACATCCCCCACGCGGATGGGAGCCAAGACGAGATCCGCATCGCCGTTCCAGCGCGGATGGACATAAAGGAGGAGGCGGACTTCATCATGGTCCTGATGGAAGGAATGCCGAGGGCGGCCTGCATTCCGGTCAAGGCCTGGATGCGTTTTCTGGGCCCCCACAAAGCCGAGGGAGGATTGGAGGAGACCGACGGGGGGGTGGGGGAGCAAGAGAAAACCATCGAGCTTGGCCCTCCCTCCTATGTGCTGTACAGGCTCATCAGGCGGATGGAGGAACGCGCTGGGGTGAAGCCCATCCCCGACGGGGCCAACATCATCATCAAGACCGGTCTCGCCAGCCTGCGCCCCTTGCCCTTCGATGGGTGGGAGAAAAGGGTGGTCCGCTCGTGTTGCGCGCTCCTGCGGAGCTTGGACGGGCGCGCCTTGGCCCAGATGAGGGTGGAGGCGGACCAGACCTACTCGCTCTGGATCTCTGATGAGGAAACAGGAAAGACGGCCAGCTTTCGGCTGGAGTATTGGCATCTGCCTCACATCGCGGGCCGCCTCATCGAGGGCTGGGAGCGGGCCGTTGGGCGGGTCCGCTTCGATGAGGAGAAGGGGCTACATTTTGTCCGCGTCGAGGGAGGCGCGGAGATCGGGATTGACCTGACCACCACGGACGGCTTGATGCAGATGGCAAGCGTCCTTGGTCTTGAGGAGCGACTCCCATCTGCTTCTTGAAAAGGAGGTCAAGATGAGCGCGAAGGGCGTTTTGCGAGTTCGCGAGGAGGCCAGGGCTCTGACAGAAAGCGTCCACACGGCGCAAGGGGGATATCTGCTTTTCGACGCCAAAGGCCAGGCTCTCGTCCGCGTCATCGAGAAAGGGGAAGATCTCCCTGTTTCCCTCCTGATGGTCCGTAGCCCAGATCCTCTCGAGGAGGAGAGGTACTACGCCAACCTGGTGGCCGCATACGTTCAGCTCGGCGTGGAGCGGTTCTTGGACGAGCGCCGCAGGGACGCGGAGAACGGGGCGCTGGCGCTGTCGGTGTGGGACGAGGAGAACAAGCAAGCCGTGCTGGTGACGGCTTTCGAATCTCACTGGGGCGTGTTGCCCCTAAGCGGCCTCTTCCTGTGGCCATGGCCAACCCCCTCTCCGTCTTCTCCACCCTCTCAGGATGAAGCCTCTCGGGGCGACGACTGGCTACAACGGATGCGGGAGGCGGAACGGGTGAGGCGAAACATCCTTTTCTCCGCGGAGGAGATCCTCGAGCGTCTCAGCCGGAGCTGGTTCCCCGTCATCGAGCGGCTCGGCCTCGACGGCGTGGCGGTCGTGCTACACGCAAGGCGCAATCCGGCGGAGCCGGAACCGGAGGCGCGCGGGCTGACCCTCTGCGCCGTCTTTTCGAGGGAGGCCCGCGAGCGCGTTGCGGCGTGGATGGGTCGCCTGTTCCCGCGCTGGCAAGTGGAGGTTCGCCATGTATCGGATGCGTGAGGTTCCCATGACCATCCCCCACGCTGATGGGAAGGAGGATCAGATCCGCCTCATCCTCCCGGCGCTGATGCACTCGAAGGGCGTGGAGGAGGAGAAAGAGCACATCAGGTCCCTCGTGGAAGTGGTGCCGATGGCGGTCTGCTTGCCGATCAGGGCCTGGTTGCGCTTTCTGGATGTGGACGAATACGCCGGAGGTCTGGAGGGAGAGAAAGAGCCTATTTCCTCCGGCCCTCCGTCTGGGGTGCTGTACGACCTTGCTCGGGAGGCGGAGAGGCGGGCCGGAGCGCCCCCTCTTCCAGACGTAGATGCCGACACCACCATCAGGCCCGGCCTCTGTGGCCTTCACCTCATGGAGATCAGGGGGTGGAAGAAAGAGCTGGTCCGCTCCTGTTGCGCCGCCCTTCGGACCCATGACGGACGGGCCTCAGCCCAGATGCGGATAGAGGAGGGCGGTAAGGCCTTCTCCCTCCGTGTCCTCGAGGAGGGGACCAAGAGGGAGGCTGGTTTGCTCCTCGAGTTCTGGAGCCTGCCCTACGTCGCAGGCGACGTTTTCGAGCTCTGGGGTCTGCCTGATGGCGTGGGGCGCGTCCTCGAGAACTGGGAGAAGATCGTTGGCCGGGTCCGCTATGATGCAGGGCAGGGGTTGCACTTTGTCCGTGTTGGCGAGAGGGGGGAGATCGGATTCAATCTGAGGACCCCAGACGGCTTGAGGGAATTGGTAGATGCTCTCGTTTCTCTCGCCGAGGAAACGCCGTGACAGGTTTGGCGCGTGTCCTCAGTCTTGATTTGGATCCCCCACCCGAGCGTGGAGGGAGTCCGAGCTCCGCATGCGGATCAGCCTCTTGCCCGCCGTGCGCCGTCTCCTTGAGGAATGGGGGCGGATCATCGGGCGGGTTCGCTTCGACGAGGAGAGCGGCCTGACCGTGGTCCGCATCGAAGGCGGGGAGGTCGGGTTCGATTTAAGCGAGGCGGGAAAGCTGATTGAGATGTTGCGCAATCTCGGGTTTGGATCCCCATCTCCAGAAGATGCCCAAAGCTAAACAAAAGGAGGTCGAGATGGCTACGCGAGCATTCATCGGCAGGCTGACTGGGTGGAACGGGGCATACCCGATGGGGGAGGGCGTTTACCACCACTGGGACGGTTACCCGGCAGGGCTGGGTGCCGTCCTCTTCAAGCTGTTCCGCGATGAATACCAAGGGGACATGGAGGAGATGTTGAAAGAGATCGTGGACAGCCATCCGGGCGGATGGTCTTACTTGGCGGAGCGGGACTGCTACTGCCACACGCGCGGGGAAGAAATGGTCCGCGGGTTTGGCGATCTGCAATGGGCCAGCCGCTCGGGATGCGAGTGGGCGTATCTCTTCGAGGTCCAAGACGGGAAGCCGATGATGGTGGTGGCCCGCCGCTTGACGGAGTGGGACGATCGAAGCGGAAAGATCTTGCGGGAGTGGTGGGAAGCGATCGCCATCGTGTCGCTGGACGGACAAGAGCCAGACTGGGAGGCCATCGAGATGGCTGGTTACGAGCGCTACGACGCCGTTCAAGGCGGCGTTGCCACGGAAGAGGTCGGCGAGGAAAAGGCGGGTTCCAGTGGCGGAAGGCTTGAAGGCGAGGAGTCTTCCATAGCCCGCGAGAGCGAGAAAGGCCGCCAAGGGCCGCATCGAGGGCGGGAAGGTTGGGGTCGGCGCGGGCGACGCGGGAAGGCCAATCGGAGCGCCGCGCGACATCGGTCTTGAGCTCTCGACTTCCGAAGGCATCCCCAGCCAAAGCAAAGGGAGGCCGTGATGGCCGTGCGAATTGCGGCGCGTGCGTTCATCGGCAGGCTGACCGGGTGGGACGGGGATTGCCCGATGGGGAAGGGAGTTTATCACGCCTGTGATGGCCGCCCGACGAGGCTGGGCGCTCGCCTCTTCTGGCTGTTCCGCGATACCCATCCTGAGGACATGGACGAGTTGCTGAAAGAGCTCGTGGACAAGCATCCAAGCGGGTGGTTCCAGTTGGAGGATTGGGATTGCTTTTGCCACCCACACAAGGAGAGGGCGGGAGCCGATACGGGCGATTTGCAGTGGGTTGTCGGGAAAGAGTGCGAATGGGCGTATTTCATCAACCTCGAGGGCGAGGATCCGATCATGGTTGTGGCCCGCCGCTTGGCGGGGCGGGGCGAGCAGGCCGGCGAGGCCGCTCAGGAGCGGTGGGGAGAGGTCGCCATCGTGTTCCTGAACGGCAAGGAGCCAAATTGGGAAGAAATCGAGCGGATTGGACGCGAGCGCCGCGAGTCCGCTTAGAGCGTCTCGCTACTCGGCGGGATGGGGCTCGCTGTGCAAGCGATGATTCAGCCGCTCATTCCTTGGAGACGCCAGGATGTCCATCCCCCAAATTGGATGACGGAGGCTTTCCATGGCGGGATCGCTCATCGGCAGGTTGCTCGGGTGCGACGATAAGGGTTGCCTGATGGGAAAGGGCGTTTACCACTGGGACGGCCACCCGCCGAGGCTGGGCGCTTGCCTCTTCCGCCTGTTCCGCGAAACCTACAAGGGGGACCTGGAGAGCATGTTGCAAGCTATTGTGGACGCGCATCCGGCTGGATGGAACGACTTGGAGAAACAGGACTGCTACTGCCACACGCGCGGGGCGGGAGCGAAAGGATACGAGTTGCGCGATCTGGAGTGGGCTACCCAGATGGACTGCCATTGGGCGTATCTCTTCGCTTTCGAAAACGGGGAGCCGATCATGGTCGTGGCCCACAGGATGGCGAGGTGGAGCCCGGCGTTCCTCGAGCCTCTGGAGGAGTGGTGGGAGGCGGTTGCCATCGTGCCGCTGAACGGCGACGAGCCGGATTGGAAGGACATCGAGCTTTCTGGCTACAGGCGCTACGCGGACGCCCGCCATGCCGTCCACGACGGGTCCTCCTCGTAAGGATCCCATCTGGACATCCCGCTCTTGGAGGCATGGAGATGCTTGGCATGCCAGAGCGAGAGGTGGGAGTCGCTGTCCTGCTCGACCTGGACGGCACTTTGATCGAGCGCTACGGGGAAAACGAGGACTTCACGCCGAGGGCCCTGGCGGACCCGGATCGGATCTGGAAGCTGGGGACGCCGCTGGCGATCTGTAGCAATCAGGGCGGGATCGCCTGGGGCCTGGCGGGAGGTCGGCCCGGGAAGCGCTACCCCGACTGGAACGCCATGCTGGAGCGGGTGCGGTTTGGGATGGAGCTGGCGCAAGTGAAGCTCGCCTTCCTGGCCCTTTACCACCCCCTTGCTCCCATCCCCGAGGACACGAAGGGATTGCTGGAAGCCGCCGCCCGGATTGGCATGCCCGAGGAGGTCGCCTTGGCTGTTAGGGATCCGCGGCAGATCGTCCTCTTGGACATCCCGCTGAACATCCCAGGCGTCGAGAAGGGGGAGGCGCTTGTCTCTTGGGATCCAGAGTGGCGCAAGCCGGCCCCGGGGATGCTGAAGGATGCCCGGGTGCATTTGGAGTGCACCCGCTTCATCGCCAAAGGGTGTCGGTGGATCTACATCGGCGACGAGGACGACGATGAGAAGGCGGCCCGGGCGGCGGGGATGGACTTCCTTTCTGCCGAGGAGATCCGTAGCCCGAGCGCTCAGAAACGGCGCGAGCCTAAGGCGAGGCGGTAGCGAAAATGGGCAGGAAGGACGAGCGGATCCACTGCCAGATCTGCGGACGGAAGGGGGCGCGGCGCGCGGAGAACGCCCGGCGGTGGGGATGGTTGCTGGCCGATGGAAGGGAGCGGCGGCCTGTCCGGACTGCTGGCGCGGGATGATCGCCCTCTTGGGAGAGCTGTGGGCGACCCATCGCTTCTGCCAGCCGCCCGTCGCTCTGCCGGAGGGCCTGGCCCGCATCTCGGCGGGCGCGCGCACGCAGGCAAAAGCGGCTGTCTCGCCCTAACGATAACACGAAACGCTGACCCCGGGGGAGGGGACATCTCTCCCTCAAAAACGCGTCCGAGGAGTGGATTTCCCTCTGGCGGCAGGATGGACAGTCGATCCGAAGTAGGAGGTGGCCTA
>Ga0272445_1000081_pt1 | contig 93979 bp, 95 predicted proteins | sample YNPCB0031_FD_194404 | JGI IMG/M metagenome (GOLD analysis project Ga0272445, IMG submission 194404) | Hot spring sediment microbial communities from Yellowstone National Park, WY, United States - YNP-CB-003-1 | ecosystem: Environmental > Aquatic > Thermal springs > Hot (42-90C) > Sediment...
GGAGAGCCTGTTGATAATGAGAAATTCTTATTAGATGTAGCAAATGTTGTTAGATCTGTTGCTCTCATGATAAAACTTATAAAAGGAATTCAAAGAGTTGACTATTGGTATAGAGCTGACGAGGAATACAGAAAAATTATAATGAATATGGCTAAGGATGTTTACAATGAACTATATCAGAAAATAATTTCACATTAAACATCGAAATTTTATTGTTGTTGTATTTGCTGAACAGATACTTGTTGCTGTACAATTTTTGCAGGCTTCGTTTTCTTAGCAGTAATTAGGATTGATAGAATCTCCACTATTCTCTTTAAGTTCTCTACATTATACTGATGAACACTACGTCTTCGAATATCTAGAGGTATATTGAATTGTTTTGCTAACTTTATATTTAAGCCTACTTGCTTTATTTCACCAATACTATAGCCTCTACCAATTCCTAGATATGTTTCTAAACCTCTTTTCCTAACAATCTTAGGGGACTTAACTATTGGCGGAGGTATCTCTACAACTACTATATTCTCGCTCATTAACATCACTCTAAGCTAAATGTGGTGGTGACTTAGTTAATAAGTGATTTACAGGTTAGCCTTAAAATTTTATCGGTACATCGTATTCAAATAGTTTATGAGCTTTAGACCAAACAATTCTTAAAACAATTCCATTTATTTTCTGCACCCCCTGCTTAAGGATATCGCCTATATTTATCTCTAAGTCTAGATATTCACCAGGTTTAAGAGATGCTAAGGAAGTCTTTCTTAAAGGTATGCCGTATCTAAGCAGTATTAAATCTAAGCTATCGCATGAACTATTACCTGTATTCCTAAGCCTAAACCTTATTATAGCTCCTTGGGTATTCAAGTTTTCTATAATTATCTGCGGATATTGTGTATGTTTCACTGCTATGCATGAAAATAGATGTCTAACATTAGCATTACTTTGTATCTGTATTAACCCTAGAGAATTGTTGCCTAAATATGCTTCGATGAGATTGTGACCTTTAAGTAAATGAAATTTCTTTATAACTCCATTGTCTGTCCTAATCTCTAGAGTACCTGTAGTGGGAGAGACTAATCCTAGGTGTAAATAAGTTTCGTTGGCTGTAAATGAGGGTGACAGGTTGTAGCTTTTGATAAAGTTATCATTTACGGTATGGGGTTCTATTTCGCAAGCAATATGTGTATGAAATCCTTTGTATCGCATTATCGTTAGCAGTATTGCACTGTCAAGGTTTATATATCCTTTAGCTGTACAACTAATTTTTATTGATGCTTCATTTTTAGGAATAATTTTAGATATATCGTATACGAACATTGTTTGCATATGGTCTTCATCTATAGGTTTCTCTACATGAGGTTTTAGTTCACGAGTCAATATAACGTCGTTAAATGATATCTTCCACTTTAATATATCAATATTATTAGATCGTGTAAAAGCTAAGACTAGGTAAGCAGATACAATATCTGCTGTAGGTAATGATATCCTGGACTCTATTGAACTTTTATCTTTGACTTCATTGCATAGAATTTTATCTTCAGCTAAGCTATATAGATGGTATACAGCATCGAGGTATTCGTTTACAATCTTAATAGGCATACGTATCACTACAGCTAAGTTTTCTCACCTATATATAATCTGATATGATATCCTCTAGTACTTAAACTTAAGTATTAAATATGAAGCTAATGTGAATGTTGGTAGTTATTGTAACGGTTTTTTATTAAGAACTTTTTGGTCTTTTTTAATGAGCTCAATAAGTTCACAAAATTTACAAATGTCTCTACCTGGCGAAGTTGGTTCTCCGCATAACTTACATAGGGGTAGAGAGGCTATCTGTATATCGATTAAACAGCTTATCCAACTATCTAGGAACTCCAGCAAGTTTAGCTGTGCTCCAGGATACAGTTTCTCTACCTCGTATAGGATCTCTCTTACTCTAACTCTAAGCGTCGGCCTAGTTTCTATGTATGGACATTCGTATTCTTGGAATGGATATTTAAGGAGGTAGGCATAGAAGCTTGTTTCGTATTCATATATACTACGAATTGGTTTAATTCTCTTGATAAGTTTGGGGTTGTGAGTTTTGCTAAGTGGATGTAACTGGATAAGTCTCATAATATCACCTCGTAGAATGTTTATAACGTATGTTTGAACTTCGTCATCAAGATTATGGCCTGTAGCAACTTTTGTAGCACCGATTTGCCGTGCGTAGAAGTTCAATATTCTTCTGCGTGCAATACCGCAATAAGTACATGCTGAGATAGAGGTTATCATGGGTATTAGTTTGCGTACTTCTAGGTATTGTTTCATAAAATCGTCAACATTGAATCCAAGTGCTTCTTTCATAGATATATAGATACATTCTACCCCTAGTTCTCTGCATAACCTTTTCACAGTATCGAATACTTCGCGCCGGCTATAACCAGAGATTCCTTCATCTATTGTTATGCCTATAACCTTATCGGATTGAATGATTTGAGACAATATGTAGAGTAAGATATAGCTATCTTTACCCCCAGAGACGCCTACAGCTATAGTATCGCTTGGTGTGATCATAGAATATCGCTCAATTTGGCTTTTAACCCTTGCTATTATACTGTTCTCAAAACATTCTTTACACAGTTTTTTACCTGTATGTCTTTGAAAAAAGGTAGCAGGTTTTGATCTACAGCTATCGCATAAATACATGAATTAACAACCTTTATATATTCTTAAATAATTTTTGTATACCTTTGCTAAGATAATTAATGAACTTGCCTACAGATCTAAAGATCATGATGTTAGAGCCTTAATCTCAATGACATTAACTACTGAGATGTTTAGTTCTTCAAGAGTTTTTATTACTATATTGTAATCGATATTATCTCCTTCTAAAATCAATATAAATGATTGACTTTCTGATGATATTTTATCGAATTTAACTAGAATTGATTTAATACTCTTTACTTCACTTAGGCGATTAATCATAGATAAGATATCCACAGATTTTATAGGTCTTGAGACTTCTAACACTAAGCGTACTATATTCATTTACATCACACATTTAAACTTATTGGATTAACAAGTATATGTCTCAGATAGTATAGTTTAGTGCTTAGATTTAGTTTTACATATATATTACGAGCATATTACTAGAGTTGTTGAAAATCTTTTTATATTGTTAAGATGGTTTGCAGTTATAATAAAGGTATAATAGTATTAAGCTCAGAACGAATCTGCTTGCCATTAGGATAAGGGTAAAAAATGCCATGAATTTAAAGCCCCTAGAGATGGTTATTCTAGATGCTTATCGAAGGTATGGTCAAAAACTTTACGTAGTTTTATTAACAGCTATAAAGATAACCAAGGTCAATAAATTAAAAGGAGTTAAATCGTTTGGAGATTTTGAGTATAGAGAGCTGGTCGAGGAGCTAGAGAAACAAGGGTTTAAGTATAATCCATCAATGTTGCTTAGGATTCTTGAGAGAGAATATGGATTGATAGAGACTTCTTACAAAACGGCTAATAATCATTGGTATAAATTCAAAGATAATGATTTAGAAGAAATAGAGAAAACATTAAATAGTATTATAGGCATAGCTTCTGATGTTGAGGAACCCGATATAGCTATGATTAAGATTCAGATCAAAAGCATGCAGATCAATTACTGGTTAAAAAAATTAAAGCAGATGAGCATTAAATCTAAGTTAAATTCTGCAGATATCAAGATTTTTCAAAGATTCGCATTCAATGTACTTCCAAAAATTGTAAGAATGCTTAAGAAAGCTGAAGAGTACGAAGATAAGTTGTATGCTGAAATAAACTTATTAAAAGAGTTGATAAGTCTAGGGATGGTTGTAGCTGATAGAATCGATATAGAGATAAGTCTGCAAGATTCTGATAATGTAGGGATTACGACGAAAACTGACTTTGTAAACAGTATTAATGATAGTGATTCTAATAGTTATTAATATTATTGATATGTGTATTTATCTAAGGTTATGTTTACTTTGCTATTCAAGTACTCGATTAGATCTTGGGCTTGTTCGATAACTTCTCTATCAATCCTTACTCTATCAGTGGATACCTCCTTAATAAAAGTTATAGGTACAACTTTCCAAACCTTGAGTTCTGTTATTTTTACTGCTACTAAAGCTTCTCCCCCGGCTCTTCTTGCAAATTCTCTAATTTTTTCAACTTGTTCTTTATCTACGTAGATATGACCTAGTTTTGATCTTTTCTTAACCTCAAATACGAACACATATCTATTCTTTATAGCGACAACATCTGGGTATATACCTTTCTTTATCTTAGCACCACTAGCAGGACCTCTAATAACTGCGAAACCTAGTTTCCATAGCTTTGTTACAAGTTCTCTTTCTGCGTTAACTCCTTTAGATCTTCTTTTAGTAATTTCTTTATTCTCCATAGCATCACTTTTACAGTTGTTTAACCATGATTATTGTATTCGTATCTCAATATCGTAACCTAGCCTATTAGCTCTCTTCTTAACTCTCTTGACAGCTTTTAATGTTGATGAATTGTATAGCGATTTTGGAATATTTATTATTAGTAACCTATTTGTATCGTCTATCTCAACATCAGCATAGGGTACATGTTTTTTAACAAATTCTATTATATTTTGGGATGATAGTTCTTTCACTATTCTTTTGACTGGTACAACAACTGTTTGTTCTCCAAATACATAGATTTCATATTCAAGTTCACTTGTTGAAAAGTCACGTACTTCAACTACAGGTCTTGCTAAATCTGCTTCACGTAATCCTGTAGGTATTTTTACAGTCATGGAAACTTCGTATACCTTCGATACAAAACCCTTCTCTATATATATAACAGTATCTATTATGCTAGGTATCATCCCTACGTCGACTCTGCCAATAAATCTTTGTATAGCATCTATAGGTGATGTAGCGTGGACAACACCTATCATACCTATGCCAGCTAATCTTAGATCAACGTATATTTTGAAATCTTCATCGTCTCTCATTTCATCGAATACTGTATAGTCAGGTCTACTAAGTAGAAGTATATCATGCAATTCTCTAGATGATGCATAGAACTTTGAGTATTGCGATATCACTGGAGGTAGCTTCATATCTCTCGGCGATTCTATAGTCTTGACTATTTTTCCTTTACGAGCATAGTATTCTGCTAATGCTTGAGCAAACGTTGTCTTTCCCATACCAGGAGCCCCAGCTATAAGAATACCTTCGGCTTTTTCGTCGAGTCTTTTTAAAACCTTTGGTGATAAGTTGTAGTCTTCAAGCTTTAACCTAACTATAGGTCTCGTTATAGTGACTTCGTATCCGGTTCCTATCGGCGGTGACACTATTACTATCCTGTAATCGCCAAGCTGTAGAAGCATAATACCTCGGCTCTCTATCTCAATAACTCCTTCACCTGCTTTTGTCCTCCTGATTATTTCCTCTATAAGTAACTCTACTACTTCCCTTGGCTGAGGGTTCTCATCTACTATGACAAGAGACCAACTACCTGGTTTACCTTTCTTAGCAAGTATTGGTACCCCTTCTTTTATGTGAAGGCTTAAGGTTTGATTATCGAAGTATTTTTCAAAGGGCAATTCTTTATCGGCTGATAACGGTATCAAAATAGCTTCGATTCCAATTGTTTCACATATCATCTTCTGAATACTGCTATGGGTTAATAACTTTCCTCCGACTTTCTTTGCTACATCTCTTGCTAATCTATCTAGTTCACTAAAATCATAGAAACTTGTATCTCTAGATCCAGATTCAAGCACCATTACCTCTAATTCATCTTTTTTATGTGCTATATTGACTGCCTCGGAAATTTCTTGAAGACATAATAAACCTATGGCACTCCCTTGTAACGCCCTAGCCTCGAAGAATGTTATATATTCTTTAGGGATAATAACCTTTCCCTTTATTAAACCTTCATTCAGCATCTTCGATAAAGTCCTCTCAATTATAACTGTTGTGTCAGGTATATATACATCCTCGAAGGCTACTCTCATCATCTTACTTACTACCTAATCTTATCCGTATCTAAGCCTTGTACTTAGAGAACTTAAAAGCAGATGCTAGTATCATAAATATTATACATTTCATATAGTAATGAGGTTTTGGTTAATGAATGATCTTTGATTGAAAACAAAATTGACCGTGGTAGTATTTTCAATGATTACCACTATTGATTGTCTAGATTATTTATCTTACGTAATAGATAGTGTTTTGCTAAAGTCATATCTATTTGTAGAATTGATAGGTTGATTGATTTATAAAAATATCTTTATACTATTTTTGTGCATAGAAAGCTCTATAGGCTGCTTGAGCCATTTCTTTGATGACTTTTCCTGGATCCTTAGCTTTCATAATAGCAGATGCTACTAAAACCCCGGTAGTCCCTAGTTTAATAGCAGCCTCAACATCTTCAGCTGTTGATATACCAGCTCCAGTCAATATTATGACCTCCTTATTTACTGCTCTAACTTTTTGCACAGTATTGGTAATAATCTCTGGTTTTGCTTTGGATACAGCTATACCAGTTCCAATTAACTCTGGTGGTTCAACAGCTAAAGCTGTAGGATTTAATGTTGCTATAGCTGAAGCAGCTGTTGGAGTATCTGCACATACTAGTGTTTCAAGGTTATATTTTTTCGCGTTTTCAACAATAACAACTATTTCATCTAATCTTAGTCTATGTTCACTGTGATTTACAAGAACACCTTTTACACCAACATCTTTTAATGCAGCTATAGGTAACCATCCTGTATAGGCTCCGTAATCATAAGGATCTGCGTGTTGAGCGAATACAGGTATCGATACAGATTCAACGATTTTCCTAAGCTCGGTTGCTGGAGGTATTACTATAACTTCAATTCCGTATTCTTTAGCGATGTTCTCTGCTTGTTTAGCTATTTCTAAAGCTTTTTCCCCAAAAGCTGTATTATATGTTTTGTAATTTACGGCTAGTACAGGTATCTTCATACAGCCCACCAAACATCATGACTTAGATTCATAAGCATTTAACTGTTTGTATTAAGTATAAAAAATTATTATACTTGAGATTTTTGTAGGATAAGTTTTAGTTCTTTTACTCTAACAGCTCTGTCTTAACCTTGGGGCCTTTCACTTGGTATAGCTTAGCTTCTAAAAATCTATTCTGTAGTTTTTGTAGTACTTCAGGTAGTGTTGTATACTCCATTTCTTCAGGTCCAAGTCTGTGCGGCATGAATGGTCCGTGTCTTCTCATGTACTCAGCTACTACTTGGGCAAGTCTTCTTGTCTCATCAAATGCTGGGTCATCGAATAGATCTGATGGTCCTATTAGTCTAGCATTCTTTACCTGGAAACCGAGGGCAACAACTCTAGGTGGTCCGTCGAATCTTGTACATCTTGCATTGCGTTGTGATACAGGCATCAGTGGTCCGAAGTGGCTTCCTCTCATCCACCCAGCTACTAGGTGTGGGAATGCGAAAGCTTCTAATACTTCACCAACTGCAGGGAATCCTGATTGTGCTCTAACAATTGCTACAGGATCATCTTTACCTACGTAACGCCCTGCAATAAGGTTTAGTCTTTCTACTGAAACTACTGCAGCAATTTCGTTGTCGCTTTTCCTATATATCCTTCTTACTACAAATCTTCCAGGTGTACCAATGAGTGCAAGAATATCGTACATTTCCTCAGGAGAGTTCATTACCACGTACCTACCTGCCATAACGTCATAAACTTCGAATTTAAATCCATCATGAAGTTTTGGATCTATTACAAGACCTGCTGTTGTAAATGGGTCTGCGAATACTCTAAATAATGGTAGGTTGAAGGCTCCAGGCTCAGTTTTGTCAGCCATGAAGACTATAACAGGTTCTGAAGGTCTTTCTACGAACTCCATCTCTGCTGCAGAAGGACCTAAACCTCTTACGTTTCCTGAGAAAGCTTCAGCTAGTAGGTCTTGACCAGCTGCATATAACCCTAGTTCTTTAGATACTTTTGCAGCTTCTTGGAATGCGTTCCACGCTACTTCATGTACTTCAGGTGAATCAACACCTTTTCTATGCGTCATTATGAGTTCTAGATCGTCGCCTGCATGAGTAACGTAATAATCTACTATAATACCTTTGCTCTTAGCTTCGGCTAGAACTTTAGCAGCTGCAGCCATGGTGTCAGGGTGTACTACATGGTGCCCTGCGAGAGACCCTATATCTGCTTTGATTACCGAGATAGTTGTTTTTGGTTTTTCACTCACAAAACCTCACCTATATAAAGAGAGTGCGTCTAAGGAAAATAAACCTTGCTAGTATATCGAGTTTAACTCTATATAACGATCATAGCTTTAGAGAAATATTCAGACCGCTAAGGTTTAAGATTAATCTGAGTAGAAATACTGACCTATAGATTTTTGATACCTATCTAAGTAGCTATTAGGTTTATTTATCCTCGGCCTCCCTGATTGGGGGTCTCGTCTCATAGTTATGTCGAGCTGTTTTAAGAAGTTATTAAAAGCTTTTGCAACAGTACTAGGTGTGAAACCGTACCCTCTAAGACCAGGTTCTCCTGTAAATACCATTAGTCTATCGACAGCGTAGTCGATAAGAAGAACATTATGGTCTACGACAAATATTGAAGCTTTTCTAATTCTTGCTACGCGTTTAATAGTTCTAGCTACAGCTAGTTGATCTTCTACATCGATATGAGAAGAAGGTTCATCTAACAGATATATATCGGCATCTTTAACTAAGGCGTAAGCTACATGGAATTTTTGTAGTTCTCCACCACTTAGCGTAGCAACATCTTTACTTAACAATCTATCTACTCCTAACCGCTTTACAATCTCTATGAATACCCAGCTATTTTCGTTCAAAGATTCTTTGTTTAAACTTTTCAGGCATTCTTCTACTGTTACACAGTTTGGTACTTGCCTTGGTAGATACTGCGGCTTATGGCTCAACCTAAATGCTATTGTCGTAGTAAAACCCTCATCAGGCTGGATTTCTCCTGCAAGAATTCTAATGAACGTAGTTTTACCTACGCTATTAGGTCCAACGATACCTACTACTTCGCCTTTACGTATCTCACCAGCTTCAATGGTTAATTCAAATTCATCAAGTTTTTTCTTTATATTACTCCACGTACAAAGAACCTCTTCTACTTCAGATATAGCATCAGCTCTACTATCATGTAATCTAAATGTAATACTTTCATCTCTAATCCTAACGTTTTCCGATGGTAGATATCCCCTTAAATAATGATCGATACCTGTATTTGTTGCATAAGGATTGGAGAACATGCCGTAGACTCCTGGAACCCCGTATGTTACTACAACTAGGTCAGCTACATAGTCTATGAACGTGAGATCATGATCAACAATTAGTATATATCTATCTCTAGGTATAAGTTCGTCTAATGCTCTCGCAAGGTTTAATCTTTCCCTAACATCGAGATAGCTTGTAGGCTCATCGAATATATACACATCGCCATTCTTTGCAAGAGCAGCGGCTACAGCTAGCTTTTGTAACTCTCCACCACTTAAAACCGAGATATCCTTATCCAGCATCTGATCCATATTTAAAAGCGATACTATATCGCGTACAACACTTTTTTCATCAACTTTTGTTAAAATCGCTCTCGGTGTACCTTTAACAAACTTAGGGATAAACTCTATGTATTGTACCTTATGCACTACTTTCAATCTATTAGAATATAGATCATTAAAGTACATGTAAAGTTGAGTTCCCTTAAAACGAGTCAAAACATGATCTTTTTGAGGTTCAACATCATACCTACCGAAGTTTGGCACCAAATTTCCTGATAGTATTTTTAACGCTGTCGTCTTGCCAGCGCCATTAGGCCCTATGATGGCTATAAATTTTCCTTTAATAGGGATAGGTAGACCATATAATTTAAATGCGTTTGGACCATATCTGTGTAGTAACTTCTCTTCAATTTCTTCAGGTAGATTGACGATGCTTATAGCTTTGAAAGGACACTTCTTTATACATATACCACATGCTATGCATTTATCTTCATAGATAATGGGCTTGCCTTTCCTTTGATCACTTAGCTCAATTGCTTTATATGGCTTAGTCTTATTTATAGGACAAAATCTAATACAAGGTGTACCACATTTACTAGGATTACAGAGTTCATAATCAATAGTTGCTACTCTAACCATATTCAATACCTCTAAAAAAGTATGATAACTTATTTAATCATTATTACTTTTGATTTACATCTAACAGCAAATTTTGAATTGTAAAAATATTTAACTCAAAGGCTACCATTCTTCTTCTTCCCATTCTTCTTCTTCTTCCCACCATTCTTCTTCTTCCCATTCTTCTTCGAATATCATGTAGCTTCACCAATCATAGCTTACATCAGCTGGGAATTAAAAATATTTCTAGAAAATAACTTACATCAGATAAATCGTTATCAAAAGCATACGCACTTTATTATAAGAATAGAATTCTGTTCTACTTTTTAATTAAAATATCTCCACATCCGATAATACCTAGGATAATTTTTTGCTTTTTATCAATGTTATCAAAATCTACATCAAAGCCATGATACTTTAATATAGCTGAATATAAACTCAGTATATTATCATTATGAGGTTTTTCTATGAGTTTACAGCCCATATCTGAAATATTTTTCAGACATTCTTCAATACGCCGAGTATCCTTATCGCTATACCTCGTTATTAACATCTTTAGCTTCGAACTAAATTTAGTAGTAGGGAGATACTTATTGAATATGTAATGTATTTGACGTTCAGCAAAAAACCTAATATAGAATTCAAGCTCAACTTTACGGGCAACAGTCTTTTTGTCTTCTATAGCTTTGAGTGTTTTTATTAAAGCTAGTGAGAGTTCTCTCCATGAAGCAGGTAGTTCTTCAATAAAAAGGCATAGAGTTATATTGTTATAACATTGTTTTAAATATTCACATAGGTTTACCGATTTATCACAATATATGTACTCTATGAGTATCATTCTGTTCCTCCGTGTGCTATAGGTACAAAGACTATGACATCATCATTCTTTATCTTTATTTTATCTAAATCACCGTAAACATGTATATCAACATCATTAATCAGGAAGAGATACTCTCCTGAGAATTCTTTGATACTCTTAATAACTTGCTGTAACTCTGGTTTTAAATTCACAATCTTAGTAAGGAAATCTACTAGAGGTTCTTCACCTTCTATCGGTATGCTTAGTTCATCGAGGTTTATCCTCGTTTTAAGATGCCCTAAAAATTTTACTCTAACTATAGATTTCACCTAGCCTATCTCTACTCAATATTTCCTCCTTGACTCTGATTCTGCACCATCTTAATAATATGGGTTATATAACCTGCAATTTGGTTTCTCAACTTCTTTGAATATGCAATGCAAAGCTTTGCAACAGCTTGTTTATTATGCTCAAAATCAGCTGTAAATAGGTTAGGATACATTGTAACAAGTTTTCTTGCTGTACGCTTAATTAGACTTGTCCTTACCTTACCCATAATTACCCCCTATACACTATATTTCAGCTTCTGTTTTCAGGAGTATAGTAGCTAAATTTCTAGGGTATCTTTTTAGTTTATAAGATCTTGTTCTAATGAAAACTAAGATGAAGTTTTGAGCAACTTTATAGCTTTATCTTCTCTTCATTGTATGATTCCAGATACAATCCTTAACAACAATTACTCTTATCACTTGTTGAGGATACCAATACTTATTTTCATAAAGGCTTATATAGAACCTCACTAAATGAACTCGTTTGGTGTTGAGTATGGCGCAAGTAGGACCATATGAAGCTACAGGAATACCTGTAATCATATTGAAGGAGGGTACATCTAGAACAGCTGGTCGTGATGCATTAAGAGCTAACATGATGGCTGCACTAGCTATTGCCGAGATGTTGAAGACAACCTACGGTCCTAGAGGAATGGATAAAATGCTTGTGGACGCGCTTGGGGACATAACCATAACTAATGATGGTGCCACGATCCTCGATAAGATGGATGTCCAGCACCCTGCCGCAAAGTTATTGGTGCAGATAGCTAAGGGTCAGGATGAGGAAGCTGGGGATGGGACTAAGACCGCTGTAATAATAGCAGGTGAACTACTTAAACAAGCAGAAGAGCTCTTAGAGAAAGGATTGCATCCAACGATAATAGTTAATGGATACAAAAAAGCTTTAGAGTATGCGCTTAAGGTGACGTACGATATAGCTGAAGATGTAAATGTCGAGGATGTGTCATCGGATGAGATTCTAAAGAGAGCAGCTATGTCATCTTTAACTAGTAAAGCTGTTCATGGTGCAAGAGAGTTCTTGGCAGAACTGGTTGTTAAAGCTGTAAGGCAGATTGCTGAGAAGAGAGGTGATAGATGGTATGTTGATTTGGATAATGTACAGATAGTTAAGAAGAAAGGAGGAGGTCTTCTTGATACTCAGCTTGTATACGGTGTAATACTGGATAAGGAGGTTGTACATCCTGCTATGCCTAGGAGTGTTGAGAATGCTAAGATAGCTTTAATAGATGCGCCTCTAGAGATCGAGAAACCTGAAATAGATGCAGAGATAAGGATAAGTGATCCAACGCAAATGCGTAGATTCTTAGAAGAAAAAGAGAATATACTTCGTAGTTATGTCGAGAAGATAGCAAGTATAGGTGCTAACGTTGTTATATGTCAGAAGGGTATAGATGATGTTGCTCAGCACTTCTTGGCTAAAAAAGGTATAATGGCTGTTAGAAGAGTTAAGAGAAGCGATATGGAGAAACTCGAAAGAGCTTCTGGTGGTAGGATAGTTAGTAACATAGAGGATCTAACAGAGAAAGACTTTGGTGAATGTGGACTGGTTGAAGAAAGGAAGGTTGGAGAGGATAAGATGGTGTTTGTTGAAAAATGTAAGAATCCAAGATCTGTAGCTATTCTAATTAGAGCAGGTCTTGAGAGACTCGTTGATGAGGCTGAGAGATACACGAGGGATGCTCTTAGTGCTGTTGCAGATATTTTCAGATTACCAAAGGTTGTATATGGAGCAGGGGCATTTGAAATAGAGCTGGCAAAACACCTTAGAGAATATGCCAACAAAGTTGGAGGTAGAGAAGGGTTAGCTGTAGAAGCATTCGCAAGAGCTCTTGAAGGTGTGGTAGAGACCTTAGCAACTAATGCAGGTCTAGACTCAGTTGAGGTAATAATGAAGCTTAGGGCAGCTCACATGAAACCAGATGGAAAATGGATTGGGCTAGATGTTTTTACAGGCGATCTAATCAACGCTAAGGACAAAGGCATTGTAGATCCGCTACTGGTAAAGATATCAGCGTTGAAAGCCGGTACAGAGGCAGCAACATTGATACTGAGAATAGATGATGTGATAGCAGCGTCAAAGAGAAGAGAGGAGGAAAAGAAGAAAGAGGAGAAGAAAGAAGAGGAAGAGAAAGAGTAGCATCTACAACCTAGAGATCTTCACTAAAATTGGCTCAGCTAGTTCAGGTATAACAAGTAGAGCTTCGCCAGGTTTCAGTGAAGAAACAATCTTTATATGTTCTTTTTTTAGAATAGCTGCTGATACTACGGTATTAATATCGCTACTTGTTTTTAATGTATGGATTATTTTTGTATTTGTGTTCTTGATTATGACTGGAGATAACATTGAAGGTGCTTGCGTAATTATAATAAACCCTATACCCCATTTTCTGACTTCAGCAATAAGTGTTGTCAATGGATTCTCATTGTAGAATATGTTATGAGCTTCATCAATTACAAGCATAGTAGGCTTAACTATGTTATTATATTGTGCACTTAATATAATTGAACGTATCAAAAGCGATGTTATAATTCTTCTAACTCTAGTATTTGATATCGATGAAATATCGAATATATGTATCTTTCTTTTTTCTATTTTAACTCTTGTCAATTTATTCCACTGAATGTTTAGGTAAACACTAGACAAAGGTTTCAATTTTCTCAACAATGCTTCCCGGGATTCGGTATACCACCTAGCTGATGTTGCACTGTTTTGAATGATGTCTATTATTAGATCTATACAGTACCCACGCCCTACAAATTTCTGCACTAAGAGATTTACTGCATCTTCAAGTATATGAGCTTGCGGTGGTGTTAATTCAAGTGCACTTTCAAGTATCTCGATAAATGATAGAGGTTCACGTTTTATTAAATCTTCTAAACTTAGAGGTTCTAATATAGCACCTTTCAATAGATTTGCATAGACAACACTAGATTTACTGTGTCGTAAAAGAGATTCATATTCTCCATGCCAATCAACAATAATAACAGCGTAATCTTTTTCTGCAGCTTTATCAGCTAGTATTGAGGCTGTAGTTGATTTTCCACTACCAGTAGATCCTACTATGAGTATGTGGCGAAGAATATGTTCATTACTTAACATCACTTTTAAGTTTGGGTTAGAATGTATATACCCTATAGGAATAGATCCTTGACTAAATACTGATGATAAATACTGGTATTCTCTAACAGTATAAAGGTTGTAGTAAGGTATGACTGATGTAGGGTGTATAATGATTCTATTGTTCTGCTCTGTATAGCTTCTTTTTAGTATATTGAGTAGAAAATTTATAGGAGAAGAATTTTGTAAAGTAAAACATTGCTTTATAGCATCAAAAGATCCATTAACACGGTAACACCTTATTACACCATGGCTCAGCGTTTCAATTATAGAGCAAACTACGTCTAATTCCTTCTCAGCACGGTCTCTATTATTGCATACAACACCAATCTTTGTACTAAAACCTTTATTGCTAATGCATGTAAGCAGCAAGTAGTTATAACCATCTTTGACGCTTCTTTCACTTAACGTATTTAGAGCTTCTGACAACTCTTCACTATAATCATCTTTAGAAATTGCAACTAGATCAGCTAAAGCTATGTAAACTTCTATGCCTTTAGGATCTAGTCTTACCTTCGAAACATTATCGAAATGTTCGAATAATAATCCAAAGTACTTCTTATTCAATACCCCTATATTCTGAGTAGAATTAAAAATGTTTATATTAAGTAGCGATATTTTATAAAGACCTAAATATAGGGTATTTAATGAAAATACATTTGGAAGAAGAATAGTGTGATTAGGTATGGGATTAGAACTAAAATGCAATGTAGTTAATGTTGAGGATTCACGTATACCAGGTATAAAGATTTTGACTATGGAATGCGATAGAGCTACGATAAAGATGGATATCCATAAGGATTTAAATCCTGTTGAAAAAGGAGAAATGATTAATGTGGGTATATATAAGTCGGTGCCACAGTACGTTAAAGGAGTAGATTATGTGGTACAAGGGTACGTTATTACAAAGCGGAAACAAGATGATATTACTAAGATGTATATAAGTTTATGGGGTTACTTACTAATATTATCAACACCATATGGAGATATAATAAACGAATTCGATTATATGGACAAGGTCTACGTTAAGTTATGGAAATAACAATGTAATGATTATAAAGTTCTTGTGATCTCTAAAAGAACTAATGGTTTTTGCTAACATAGGCTTATTATTTGTGGCGTTCTCTTATCTATAAGGTGCCGTGAGGTGAGCTACGCTTCCAGAAGTATAGCTGGGGAATTTACACGATTAATAGACAAGAAGGTTATGGTGAGACTAGCGGATGGTAAGGTGTACATAGGTAAGCTATTATCTTACGATCCCACGTCGTTTCACATTGTGCTAGGCGATGCCGAAGGAAGCGATGGTTCAAAGTTTTATCGGGTTATAATCAATGGTAGCAAGATCTCTGAAATCCTTGTTCACGAACAACCCTTATTCGATGCAGAAGAATTTGCTTCAATACTAGTAAGTAAGCTTAATTTAAGACCTGACCTAGTGAAAGTGTTACACGATGCAAATATTGTTGTGGTATACGATAGGATAAAAGTTAGTGAGTCAGGAGTAGAAGGCACAGGTAGTTTTGCGCAAAGAATATACGAAGTTTATGTAGAGTATATTGAAAATAAGAAGAAAGGTGCTAAATAGATTGTTTCGAGATTAAAGATGTAGATCTAAATGCTCGAATAGGTAAGCTAAAGACAAAACATGGGATTATAGAAACACCATATATTTTTCCTGTTATAGATCCGTCGCTTAAACGTCAGTTGATTTCTTTAAATGATATAAAAAACATAGGTTTTAATGGGGTTATAACCAATGCGTATCTTTTGTGGAAAAAGTTAAGTAAATCTATAGTAGATATCCATAAACATCTTGAATTTGACGGAGTTGTAATGACAGATTCTGGTGCGTATCAAATACTTAGGTATGGCGATATTGAGGTATCGAATAGAGAGATAGTGAAATATCAATGTAGTATAGGAAGCGATATAGGTGTGATACTTGATGTACCAACGCCGTATATTATCGATCGTGAAATAGCTCTAAAAAGTGCTGAGATAACTCTTCAGAGAGGCATTGAAGTATCAGATATAATTGAACATTGTAAAGATACGCTATGGGTTCTTCCTATACAAGGAGGAGTATTCCTTGATATACTCAAGAGCTATGCAAAAAGATCAACAGAGATATGCGGATATGGATACAACATATATGCTTTAGGAAGTCCCACAACACTTTTAGAGAATTACATGTTTGACAACATGATCGAGATGATCTTTACTGTACGATCTTCAATAGAACCATCAAAACCTCTGCATCTTTTTGGAGCTGGGCATCCATTAATAATGCCTTTCGCAATAGCTATAGGTGTTGACCTCATGGATTCAGCTAGCTATATTCTGTATGCAAGGGATAGAAGATACATGACAAGGCGAGGTACATACAAACTTAATGAGCTCAATTATCTACCTTGTTCTTGTCCTATATGCTCAAGATACACAAAAGAAGAACTCATGAAGATGCCGACAGAAGAATTAGTTAAGTCTCTAGCTCTTCACAATCTATATACTTTATATCTTGAACTAAAGGAAGTTAAAGAAAGTATTAGAGAAGGAAGATTATGGGAATACCTGGAAGAAAAGTCTAGAACTCATCCAGCAGCAAGAAGAGCTTTTGAAACTCTTAAGAAGTATCTAGAATTTATCTACAAGAGAACTCCTTACGAAAAACCCAGAGGTAAAGGTTTATTTATTGTATCAGAAGAAGATTCTGCGTATAACCCTAAAATCATGATTCCACGTAGAAAAATTCTCGATGAAATAGTTCCCGAAAAAAAGTGCCTTATCTTTATACCACTGATTCAACGATATGAAGTTGAATATGTTGAACAAACAATAAAGCGATTTCTAACCATGGTAGGGAGAAAATTAAAATATGGCTCAGAAAAGTGTTCCCTCTACTTCTACCATCCAGTACTAGGTGTGATACCATATCTTTTAGTTAACGTATATCCTTTTTCTCAATTTGAAACATATAATAAATACTCGTATCAGAGCATAAAGACTTTAGTTTATATACTAATAGAATACCTTTTGAAAGCTTTAAGACGATTGAAATGCGATAAAGTAATAATATTTATTCATAGAAAAATTGAATGGCAAAAAACATTCGAAAAAATTATAAAAAATTATATAGATTATATAAGAGTTAAAGGAATGTATATGGAAATTATTGACATAGATGTGATGGTCATATAAATAGGATTAGAAATTATATAGATCCATCAAACTATTATTTGGTTAGATAAATATTTAAGAAACAAAGATGATGAAGAAGAGCCGAGATGACTTAATGATATGTTTATCCTCAACTGATTAAAATTTTGATATTATTTCATGTTCTAATAATGTTAAAAATGAAATGAACTCTTTAATCTAAAACCCATGTTAATGAGTTTTGCTGAACATCTACTGCAGAATAAATAGCTTTTCTCATCTACTTCAAGTACTGAGTTACTGAACCTCATAACACAAGTAGTATTACTACAATGGTTTAATCCAAGTAGATGACCTAGTTCATGGATAACTTCCTTCTTCACTCTTAAAATGTAGTTATTGTAATCGCTAAGCATTTTTAATCTATGAGTAAAAACAGCAGCTGTACGTATACTAGGAACAGCAAGTCCAAAGACAAAGTTTAAACCAGGAACATAAGCATCTACACTAGCTATTAATAGGGCAAAACGGTTATCGCTAAAATATTTTGAAATAAAATAAACAATACCTTCAGCATGGTATTGACCTCTACGATCATCATAAAGATACCCAGGTATCTTTACAAAATCCTTTTGAATATCTATATTTATGTTGATGAAAATTTCACGTATGGCGTCTGCACATTCTCCAATAACACTATCATCAATATTAGAGGTTCTTAACAATAAAATGGTAAGACTAGGTTCCACGTTTTTCACCGAAATCTTACAGACTCATAATTTCAATGAGAGTTATAGTGAGGTCTATATCAGTTGTAAACATCCGTATTATCCTGTAAATACTTTTAGCAATCTTTAAGCTTATGAACTTCTACAGAACAGTTTCTTAACGCAGATGTAAGGTTTACTTACTTCTTTTCGAAGCTAACCCGTTGCCCTGAAGGACAAACGGTAAGTAAAGAGAAAAGTTTATAAAGGTTGTAGATCGCTGATGTTTTTACGGAGAATCTTAGTTAGCAACTGGAACTTGTGGATCTCCCGAAGGATCCCAGCCCTCAGGATGAGGGATTAACTGTTAAACCAGTATAAATATATCTTATGCTGCCCGTGTAAAAAAGCCCCGTAGTCCCGGGGTAACATGTGCACGGAGCGGGCCGCCCCCGGCCCTTTATTATTCATAAACTCTAATCTTTACAGATCTTCAGTACAGAGCCTTTAGCAACTTTTAGAAAATCTTTTGCAGAACCTTGGTTTACAGCGAGTTCTGCTAATCCAAAGCTGTTCTCATAGAGAACTAATACACCTTTAGGAACTACAGAAAATGTTCTCTCAATTTTAGCTATAAACATATCATCCTGGGAGTAGACTCTAACGTCTGTCCCTATATTTAAATTAAGCAATTGACTTAAGTTCTCAAAATGTAATGATAACATGATGTTTCCGAATTTATCTATATTTACAACCTTGAGTAGTACACATTTATCTCTAAATTCCGAATAGCCTATTCCTATATCTATATAGGTTATTGAGGTAATGTCAATGCTTCTACCCAAGTTTTCAAAGCTAGATCCGCAAGCAAGATATGATGCCACAGGCATGAATATGTCCCGACCATGAAAGGATCTAGAAACAGGCTTTCGGAAGTAACTGTTATTTTCAAGCAATCTAATATCCATTATACCATCAGATTTTGCAGCTGGAATTAAAATACCGTTATCAGGACCGATAAATATATAGTTCTTAGTTGCTATCGCTATAGCTTTTCTATCACTTCCAACACCCGGATCAACAACAGCGACAAATATTGTGCCTCTAGGGAAGTACTTATAAACCATGTAGAGAATAAGCGCAGCAGACTCCACATCGTAACTATTTACGTTATGAGTTATATCAACAACATTTATATCGTTACAAACACTATAGCCGACAGCTTTCATCGCTGCTACATAAGGATCCTCTAACCCAAAATCTGTTAACAGTGCAATAAGGCCGCAAGGTTTAGGATAGGAAACCACCCCCATAATGTTCACCTTTTATCAGCTCGGAGAGTTTCAATCATCGTTTTCAGCCCGTCTTGAACTCATCATAAGTATCTAAATAGCTTAGTAATAATTCAAATCTTAAAGCTGTAACGAACTTTAAGCTATTATCAAAAAATATAACTGTGGTAATTCTCGACTTTCATTTCAACTTAGTAATTCAATAGTTTAAGACCTTACCTCATTCTTTAATACTATCTACATACTATTACATATATCTCATAAAACTCTTCAAAACATAGAGAGCAAAATTATATTTAGTTTTCTGTTTAGTACAACACAAAACTTAGGAATAGTATGTATACAATAGTTGCTTGTCTTCGTCTTAAATGGTTGTTAAATTTATGTACTGAATACATGAATTTAGAAGAGATTCATGAAAAGTTTGATCATTATTTAGTTCGTTATATAGTAGTAGTTTTATATAATATGTTGACGAATAGAGATGAAAAGTGGTGTTTAAGTAAAGAAGTTTCTAACTTGTGTGGTACACATTTTGTTCAAGAATTGATGGAAATAGGAATTCAATTATTCCAAGCAAAGTATAATATTATCGTAAATGAGTACTTACTTAGATTTTTGAGGAATCTATGTTTCTGCATTTCAATGGTATCGAATACACTATGTTGAAGCTTTTTTCTCATTTTCTATAATTTCTATTGCTTTAGCTAGGTCACCTCCAGCCTTAATTATAGCTTCTCTTGCTTTATCAAGAGAAATACCTGTATACTCGGCTACGAATTTTATATCTTCGTCCGATACCTGTACTGATTGTTGTTGAGTTATCCCAGAACCTACTATTGCTACCTTAGGTTCCTCACGTACATCTTGACTTAAAATATAGAACATTCTTTGACCGCTTAACTCTATAACAAAAACCTCGGGTTTCTCTATCACTATTCTCTTATCAGTTAAATCTATATAAACATTTTCTACATGTTCTATTTGCTCCATTTTAATACCCATTTTTTTCAACTGCTTTAATTGTCTCTGCAATTCACGTGGATTTACTGGGAACATGCCAAACCCCACAGCTCTGAATTTATCTCTAGGTTAAAAGGTTAAATAGATATATAGCTTCAACTAATATTTATTGCTAATGTAGTTGTAGTCAGGATTGTGATTCCATAACGTATTTTGAACCTCATCGTCTCTTACGTACCTTAATGATAAACCCGTGTCGTTCAATTATCTCCACTTCTTCCCCAGGCTCTATAATCTCGTCACTTTCAGCCATCCAGAGTTCTCCATCAATTAGCACAAAACCCTTAGTTCCCGGAATTAGCTTATCAACAGCTTTACCTACAGATTTGTTCTCAGGAGTGTAAGACAAACTTTGAGGTTTTCTCACAGCTTTAATTGTTTTATAGAGAACAAATAGAAGCAGTGAGCCTATGGAGCCAGAAATAATAATTAATGCATGCCATAAAGCGACAGTATTTATAACATAAGAAGCTGTTGGTAATGGTGTTAGAAGTATTCCAAGAGTTAATGAGAGTATACCTGAAATCCCTAAAATACCGAAACCTGGAGTTACGAATAGTTCAACGAATAGTAATACAGTTCCTAAAGATATGAGTAGAAGTGATATGACTCTATTACTTATATCGCTACCAACTAACGCTAAAAGCAGTAGTAAAATTGTAATAGGTAGTAATTCTATCCTACCTGATGTAATTAAGATTAGCGTACCGAATATACCTATGAACAGTAGTATTGAATTTACAATAGAATTTCTTAGGAATATCATAGCATAGATATCTAGATCTGGTTTAACTTCATCATATCCACCTATGTTTAACCGCCATAGATTGCCTGAGATATTTAATTCAACTCCGCGGAGCGCTCGAACAACATCGTCAAGCGATTCAGCTAGTTTATCTACTATATTAAGTCTTAAAGCCTCTTCCCCTGTTAATACACTATTTTCGTAGACGAACTTCTTAACAAATGTCTTATTCCTATTCCTTGCATCAGCACATATTTCTAGTGTCTTTACAATAGGGTTTACAATCTTGGTCTCATTTACAAAAACTACTTCCCCTGTAACAGGGTTTACAGTTATAGGCTGAGCAGCACCTATCACAGCAGTTCTACTCATCACAAGTATGTGTGAAGCCAAAGCTATTAAAGTACCTGCGCTATATGCTTTGTTTTTAACATAAACTATTGTTGGAACTTTGCTCTCCAGCAAGGTATTTACTATATTAAGAGCTGGATCTAAATAGCCACCATAAGTATCTAGGTATATTATCAGCGGTACCCTTCTCTCTTCAGCAAACTTAAGGCTTCTCTGTATATATTCTTGTGTAGGAACATCTATAAGGGATGTAAATCCCTCAATCCTTATCAATACAGCAGTATAACTATCATTTGAAGCTTTAGTTATATACGTAATGTTAGCACTAACCATGCATAAACATACGAATATTAAAAGTAAAAGAATGTATAGGAATTTTATAGTTTTCTCACTAAGTACTGCCTTCACCAACCTTGCTACCACCTTTCTTACTTGATATAGCTGACGATAAAGCTGTAGTAATACCCAGCTCTTTTAATGAGGTCTCTGTTATTATTATTAAGTTTTTCTCTCTAGCTACATCAGTATATGTTTGTAATTCTCTTAACCTCAGAGCCGATGGATGAACCTCGTATATTATAGCAGCATCAGCTAAAATTTTTGCAGCTTCTCTCTCAGCCTCTGCCTCTATAACTCTAGCCCTTCGTAATCTTTCAGCCTCTGCTTGCTTAGCCATAGCCCTTATCAAATCTTGCGGTAGCTCCACAGACTTTAAGGTTAATAGAGAAACCTTTACCCCCCAAGCCTCTGTTATATTATCGACTAGGGATTGAATTGTCTTAGCTATGGACTCTCTTTGAGATAACAATGTATCTAGATCGATCTGACCTATAGTATCCCTTATAGTAGTTTGAGTAAGGAGTGCAATAGAATAGTGAGGATCTTTAACCTTTAGAACAGCTTTCTCAGGATCTACAATACGATAGTATACAACAGCATCTACTGTTACTGTAACATTATCCTTTGTTATAACTTCTTGTTTAGGTACATCTATTGTTATCAATCTTAAATCTACTGTAATACCCTTATCTATGAAAGGTACGAGGAGAATCAACCCTGGCCCCTTAATACCTTGGTACTTGCCTAGTCTAAGAACTATAAGCCTTTCCCATTCTCTCACAACTTTAACATATCTAGCAAGGATAGCTACCATTATTATAGTGGCAAATATTATCGCTATAAGAGTTACGAGTTCCAATGACTACACCTCACGCTTCTGCAAGAATTGGATTAAGTTACAAGGTTATAAATTCATAGTATGAAAATATTTCGTAGAGTATAGCTAGGAAGAAGAAATGTTTTTAGAAATAGTTATGAAAAACATTAGGAGTATCAATGTCCAAGCTTAATTATCACAACATCGCCTGACGTTGAAACAGAAATTCCTCCTGCTTTAGCTATACCTATTAATAGATATACCAACACTTTTTTAATACTGGTTGCTGGTATCAATATTAAAGTATTTCGCTGAACTACCGCCAAATCGTTCTTTATTGCAAACCTCTCTATGAATTCAGCTAAATCTATTCCTAGTTCTACTAATGCTTTACCTATTTTCAAACCTACAGCCTCGGCTTCCTCCGGATTAACTGTTTTCTCGACAAGTTCAGCAGGTATGTATATGAAACCTAGCTTAGATAGCATTAACTCTATTCTTTTTTCATTTAACACTTCTGGAGCGTAGTAACCGTGATTTTCAAATTCTACAACTTCTTCTAGAAGTTTTCGCATATAACTAACAATACTCATTCCCCTACTCCTTGCTATGTTTTTAAGCTCTTCAGCTAGGTCTATATCGAGACCTATGCATCGCCTACTCTTGGACAAAACCTTTCACCTTAGCAACTATGAATACATCCTTAACGCTAATCTCAGAAGCTTTAAGGTTATATCCATAGATTAAACCCTCCACTACGCACCTACCTATATTTACGATCTCAGGGTTGTAACCTACGAAACCTATTATAAACTTATACTCATCTCCGTCAAGCGTCACATCGATAGATGAAGTAGGTAACCATAGTGATAGAGCTCTTTTGAATTCTTCTAAAGTAGTAGCTCGTTTAATTCTACTGAGTTCCCCGAACCAAGTACCAATCTTGATATACTCTTTGCAAAGGCTTTCAACAAACTTGGGATCACTGCTATTTAAAAGTTGACTCAGAATGGATGTCGGTACCATGATCCCTCCCAATCTCTTGATATCATCAAGAGCATCGAGAGTTGATAAAACATCGAGTATGTTATCTTTATACCTCATAATCCTCAAGACTGAAGATAGAATACGTTCTAGAAGTACAAGGTAGGGTATTCCTATACGTTCCCCTACTTTTATTGCTTCATCAACAATTTCTTCAGAAATTGGTACCATTCTCCTCCTTGGCATTTAAACACCCAGTTATTCTTTATATTACTCTAAACATACGGGATATAAATATGTAACAAAAATTAAATTATTTACATGCCTATATCAAATCATGATCTCTATATGTGTTAACCTTTAACGTAATGATGTTTCCAGATAATAATTGCGAAGATGAATACGCAAGAATATGCATCGCTATTTCAGATTCTATTTCAGCAAGTCTTATTGTCTTTAAAGAATTTTCTATCTTAAGTTTATTCAAATTGATAGCTAGAGAATATCAAGCTGTTATACATAATCTTTTTAACTGTAAAATAGTCATCCTATTTCCAAATTTAGACGTTCTACGAATCTAATTATAGAACGTATTACTATAACATTTCACTTCTAAATTAATATTACAAGGTTTAAGTAAATTATTCTCATTAATAAAAACTTCATAGACTTTGATACTGTGTATGAAATTAATATATTAGGTTTACTAGCATATTGCAGTGGTTAGGGTTTATGCTATGGGGAAGAAGCTAAAGTTTTTACTACACATAAATGAGGCTATCGAGATAATGTCTAAGAACATTAGAATAGAGCTGAAAGAGGAGAAGCTACAGCTTATAGATGCTCTACATAGGATAGCTTCGAGAGATATTGTTTCAGAACTAGACATCCCTTTTTTTGATAGAAGCTATGTTGATGGTTATGCTGTTAGAGCTGAGGATACTTACGGAGCTTCTGAATCAAATCCCATAATTTTAAAAATTGTAGGTAGCGCTAGACCTTTCTCATCTGAGCTAGTTATTAATCAGGGAGAGGCTGTTAAAGTTTATACTGGTGATCCTCTACCCCGGGGTGCCGACACTGTTATAATGTTAGAAGATGTTATTGAAGATGGAGATAAGATCTATGTATTAAAGAGTTTAGGTAAATATGCAAATGTTGCAGTGCGTGGTGAGGATATCCCTAGAGGAAAGGTATTGATTAAACGTGGGAATTTGATAAAACCTAAACATGTAGCTGCTTTAGCGACTATCGGTATAAACGAAGTTTATGTGTATGAAAAAATACGTATGTGTATTATATGTACTGGAAATGAAGTTGTAGAATTAGGAGCTGGGGATGCTAAGTCTATTTTAAAAAAAGGCTTAATATTTAATTCAACAGGTGTTTTAATAACATCGTACCTTAAAATGCTGGGTTTCGCTGAACCTATTTATATGGGTATAGCTGGTGACGATAAAAAATCTATTACCCTGCTATTAAGAAAAGCTCTAGATCTATGCCATGTGATCATATCGACAGGAGGAGCAGGACCTTCGGAACAAGATTTAACTATAGAAGCTATTGAAGATCTAAATGGGGAAATAGCTGTAAGAGGGATAGCTATGAGACCTGGAAGACCAACAAGTGCAGGGGTTCTAAACGGAAAGCCTATATTTATGCTTTCAGGGTTTCCAGTAGCTTCTCTACTTGGGCTTAAATACTTTGTCCTTCCATCGATTGAGAAAGCTATCGGAATAAGCATACCGAGAAAAATTGTTGTAGCTAAACTTGTTAAACGTGTAGCTAATGCAGTAGGTTACACATCATTCGTTCGTGTAAAGATATACAGATGCGGTGAACATCTATGTGCAGAACCTATCGCCTTAACGGGGTCAGGTACTATATCCACAATCTTAGACAGTGATGGGGTACTAACCGTGCCTCCAAATGTTGAAGGATTTGATGAAGGTCAGTTTGTTGAGGTTGAGCTAGTTTAACCAATATCCTTATAGAGCTGATCTTCTCCCCACCCTGAAGAGCGAGGGTTCCTGGATGATTTACAAGTTCTCCTTATCTATTCGTGTTTACACCGTCATCGGAGGAGCAGTTGGGAGGACCAGAGTTTCCTCCATATTATCTGTTTGTATGGTTACCAATCTCATATCCTGCGTAGGCTTGGGGACCACCACAGTTTTCAATTTATTCATCATCAAGAACAATTTTAAACAAAGAAAACTTATAAACTTTTCTATTCATCCTCGCCCTAAAGAGACAAGACTTTCAGTTGTAATAGGTTAGGGTATAGATTATGGTTGAAAGGAAGCTTTTCCATGTATTGGTACCTGTTGAAAAGGCTATAGAGATTGTAGAGAGTAGAATTAAATTAATACCTCGAGGAATGGAAAGAGTGGAAATTATGAATGCATTAGGTCGGGTGCTAGCTGAAGATGTTTATGCTCCCATAGATTATCCTCCATTTGATAGATCTGAAGTTGATGGTTATGCTGTTAGAGCTGAGGATACTTACGGAGCTTCTGATATGAGACCTCTATCAATGAGAATTGTAGGGTCTGTGCAAGTAGGTGAAGAACCTAAAGTTGAAGTAAGCTATGGCGAAGCTGTTGAGATAGCGACAGGTGCGCCTATTCCTAGAGGGAGTAATGCCGTTATTATGGAGGAGTATACCCATAGAGAGGATGGGTTTATAAAGATATACAGAACCTTAGCACCACTTGAGAATATAACTGTAGCTGGTAGTGATATTGCTCGAGGTGAACTCGTCTTACCCAAGGGCACTAGGTTGGAGCCATTCGAAGTAGGTATTCTAGCAGCTCTAGGGTATGAAACAATTGAAGTATATCTTAAACCTAAGGTTGCAGTTATTTCTACAGGTATAGAAATTGTAAGACCTGGTTCAGAGCTTAGATATGGTCAGATATATGATTATAATGGATATGCTTTAACAGTATATTTAAAATCTTTAGGAGCAGATGTTAACTACTTAGGTATTGTATCGGATGATGAGAATGAATTGAAGAGAGTTTTACTGGATAGCGTTGAAAAATACGATCTTGTAGTAACCTCTGGTGGAACATCAGCGGGAGTTGGAGATATAGTTTATAGGGTTATAGACGAGTTGGGTGAAATCCTGATACATGGACTAGAAGTAAAACCAGGTAAACCTACAGTTGTTGGGATTGTAGGGGAGAAGCCTGTAGTTGGTTTACCTGGGTTTCCTTTCTCAGCTACAGTACGTGCTCTAACATTATTGCGATATATCGTAGAAAAGATTAGTGGTATTGAAAATCCTGTTCTCTGGTATAACATAAAAGCTAAGATTGCACAGAGTATACGGAAAGAAGTTGGCAAAGATCTGTATATCCCCGTGGTTTTAACATATAGAGGTTCAAGTTTAATAGCTGTTCCAGTACCATTTAGATCAGGTAATATATCCCTTTTGTTAAGGTCTAACGGTATAGCCATTTTAAGAAAAGGTCTTGAAATTGTTGAGGAAGGTGAGGATATCGATGTTATGATAGTAAAGGTAAACATTCCAGAGATGGTTATAATAGGTAGTCATGATGTCGTTCTACCATCGATTATTAATGCTATGAGATTAACGCATAAATGTGCATTCATACCTGTAGGATCATTAGCAGGGCTTGTTAATGTAGCTAAAGGTTATGGCGATGTAGCTCCTATACATCTTCTAGACCCTAGAACTAAGAATTACAATATCGAGTATGTTAAGCAGTATAAAGATTTAACGCTTATTGCTGGTTATAGGAGGAAATTAGTACTTGCTTATAAACCTGGTAACCCCAAGAACATTGAGAGCTTTGAAGATATTCTAAGACCTGATGTTAGGTTTGTTAATAGGAATAGAGGATCAGGAACAAGGGTTTATATAGACATGGTTTTAAAAGACTTGGCTAACGCTATGAGTGTAGAATTTAGTGAACTTATTAAGAAAGTGAATGGGTACACATACGAAGTATCAAGCCATACTGGTGTGGCTGCTGCAATAGCTCAGGGAAGGGCTGATGCTGGTATATGTGTTGAATATGCTGCTAAGATGTACGGCTTAGAATACAAGCCATTAACTTGGGAAGAATATGATTTTGCTTTATACAAACATAGCCTTGAGTTTAAGAGAGCAGTTAAGCTATTTGTTGAAGCATTGAAATCGGTATACATTAGAAAGCTTGTGGGATCCTACCCTGGCTACGAACCAAAGGAGAATATGGGTGAAGTGGTATATAGGGAAATAAGCCAGGTTATAGGATAAGATTGTTCTCTATTCATTAAAATTCTAAATTTTAATCCTTAGCTTTTCAACATATTGGAGTAAACCGAGCTCCTCTAGAATTTCTCTTTTTGGTACACCATTATTATTCCAGCTCATAAACTCGTAGTATTCTTTAAGCATAGGCTCCAACTCTACTACTTCACCTCTGGCACCACCATCACTTAGCGGTTCCCTTAAGAATCTTTTAGGTAAGGTATCATCAATATTTGTTATACCGCAAGCTATATTGAAGAGTCTCTTCAATGTAAATATCCTCTTAGCTATATTCATTAACTCTGGTACTGTTTTCTTGATACCTGTTACACATGTATATAGACCTGCTACATGTGCCGGAGGTATGTCTACAAACTTGCATAACCCCATGGATTCCTGGATCTCGCTCCAAAGCTCCATTGTGGCAACCATCCATCCCTTACCTTTATACGCAAACCTATCAACTCTTTCATAAATCTTTAAATCATGAACTCTCTGCCCTTGTTCAATCCTGAAGAAAACCCCATATAGGTGATCTGCTCCTCTATTAGATGTTGAATACTGTAATCCAATACCTTTGAAAGCTCTTGGATCATGCATAGGCATTTCAACGCCTTTTACATGCATACAGTAATCAATAGAGTTCTTCCCTATAATCTCTGAGGCATGTTTACAGCCTTCGGCAAGTATATTACCAAATCCTTCCCTTTTGGCTATTAATTCCACGAGTTTTAAAACAGAATCCTTATTACCCCATGTAAGAGATATACCTCTAGTGTCCATAGTTGTTATAATGCCTCGTTCAAAGCATTCCATAGCCCAAGCAATTGTTACACCAGTAGAAATAGTATCTATTCCATACTTGCAACAAAGATAATTGACTTTCGCAAGATAATGAGGATCCCCAATCATAAGTAAACTGCCTAGAGAAGCTATTGTTTCATATTCAGGAGCTCTAACCCTCCTACCTTCTACTTCAGCGACCTTCCAGCATTTTACAGGGCAAGCCCAGCAACCATAGATATCTACAACTATGCCTTTCTCTCTAAAGCTTTGTCCTGTGATGTTTTTGTATTCTTCGAATATCCCTAAGGTAAAGTTCTTTATGGGCATATCACCGTATTCGTAGAATTCTTCAACTTCGCCAGCTGTACCATATACAGCAAGTATTTGTGCAGTAGGTGAAGACATTATCAAGGGGAGTAACCTAGATAGTATACTGGATAGTCGAGCAAAGTCTTTAATCTTAATTTTCCCTGAACCTTTTACAGCAATAGCTTTCAAGTTCTTGGACCCCATGATTGCTCCCATACCGGTTCTCCCTCCAACCCTAGGGCCGTTCGGCTGAATATCTGAAGCTATAACAGCATACTTAACGAGGTTTTCACCTGCTGGTCCTATTGCAGCAATCCTTATGTTATTATCATTCAATTCCTTTTTTATAGCTTCATCTACAGTAAATACATCTAAACCCCATAGTTTAGAAGCATCTCTAATCTCTACATTTCTATCGTTGATATATATGTATACAGGGGATGTAGCTTTACCTTTTATAACTATACCATCAAACCCTGCTTTTTTTAGCTCAGGCCCCCAATAACCCGCAATATGTGTTTCGCCCCAAGCCATTGTTAAGGGGGATTTAGCTGCAACTACATACCTACTACCTCCATAGACAGGAGATCCTGTTAAAGGGCCTGTCATGAATACTAGGACATTGTCTGGACTAAATGGGTCTATCATCGGATCTGGTATCTCGTCGATCACTATCTTTGTTGCAAGACCTATTCCTCCAAGGAAAGTATCTATATCTTGTATGTTAAGTCTTTTTTCTTCAATTCTCTCCCTAGATAAATCGATATACAAAATATGCCCTGCATAACCAAAGTATTCCTGTTCTTGCAATACAAACACCCTTGCTAAAGCTACACTCTAGATTCTTAATTCTTACTTCTCTAGTCTATACAGTTTATAGTAGAGCTCAACATCTCTCTCCGGTATAACTGGAGGTTCTTTACCTAACGACATAGCTACAAACTGAGCCATAGCAACTTCTTCGAGTGTTTCAGCAATGGCTTCAGCTTCGTATAGATTAGCGCCCACTGCAATAATGCCGTGATTCTGCATAATAATGGCCCTAGCACCTATAGAAGCTTTTTCAGCTACTAACCTAGCTAGTTGATCTGTTCCTGGGAACGCGAACGGGATAGTCTCAACTTTTCTTAACACCATAACAGCTTCAACTGTAATAGGCTTCAAACCAACTCCAGCTAAAGCTAATCCTAGGGTAACAGGATTATGTGCGTGAACAACGGCGTTCACATCAGGTCTAACCTTATATATAGTAGCATGAAGAGGCCATTCAATAGAGGGTCTTCCAATACCTTCAATAATATTTCCGTCAAAATCTAGCTTTATAAGGTCATCAGGTGTTAATTCTCCTTTAAATATACCGCTGGGCGTGATCCAGAATTCTTTAGCACTTGGTATTCTAGCACTAACATTTCCACCTAAAGCTGATACAAGACCTCTTTCAAACAGATTCCTCATGACTTTACATATATCTTTCTTAATCTGTTCTTCATTGAATCCAAATATTAATTCACTCATACTTAAAACCTCATCTCCTGTTTAAAGGTAGTAAAGTTATTTAGCTATTAATACTTACTGTTCATAAATATTCTTACCTCTTTCACCATGTATAGATGCCTTAGAAGGAGAAAGAGCTAGAAAAGCTATATATTAGTTAGAGTTACTTATTATAATGATTAACTTCAGAAACCTATTAAGGATCCCATATGCAGGAACAGATAAGTATAACAATTAAGGTATTTCCACCGTTTTCGAGATCGTCGAAAAGTATGGAGAGAACCTTACATATCAATAAGGATTCAACTATTGCTGATCTCTTAAATATAGCTTCAAAAGAAGGATTAATAGACATAGGTGATATCCTTGAGAATAACGAAATCAAGGATGGAGTAGTTATTCTAGTCAATGGAAGAAATGTATATAACCTAGCCCAAAAGTTAGATAATAATGATAAAGTTGTTATACTACCTCTTGCACCCGGAGGATAGAGTTAGAGTTTATTGTCTTAGTGTTCAGTAAACATATTCCTTAAAAATTTGTTTATAAGCAGATGTAACACCTGTTGCAAAAACCTAAAAATGTGCTCAGCATTTTCCAACAAGGTGTAGCTCTTGTTACCATTTTTAAGTTTCGATTGGTACTGGTTACTACTAGCTATATTTGTAATTTCACTACTTCTTGTCTTATTATGCGATAGTGGGCATTATTATGATTAATCTTATTTTGAAAATAGGAACAGTACCATCTATAGAATATTAAAACTATATTTACAACATTAAACCCATAAAACTTTATAAAGGGGTTCCATAGAATTTCGTACATTAGTTTGATTTTGACGCTTAGCACGTAAGAGTAGGTTTTATGAAAATACTGACTACCTTGTCAAACCAATAGTTCCTAATTTCTAAAGTTTTGGAAACATTTACAATGTAGGATATAATTATCATGACCGAGGTAGGAGTACATTGAGGTATCTATCTATAGAAATCATTGTATTTTAAGTTTTGCTTCGCTAGCTTAAGTTTCCGGAAATAACACATTGAATAGACTAAGGATTTTCAATTATTTTCAACAGTATCTAACGAGTTTGTGCAGCCATTCATCGAAGGAGCTCTATAACTGTTTATGAAACATCATAGCGAGGAATAACGTATTGACCAAGTTATGGTGGAAGTACTTAATGCAAAAATATATTATAAGTTGTGCATGGAGCCGCCGGCGGGATTTGAACCCGCGACCACCGGCTCTCTCGGTTTTATACTTACGAGGCCGGCGCTCTACCTGGCTGAGCTACGGCGGCTCAAAGATCTGTGTAAGAATTTAGTATGTTGTTTAGAGTTATTAGCTTATTTCTGTCTATCAAAAATGTATAGGTTTTGTGGCGGGCCCGCCGGGATTTGAACCCGGGACTTCCGCCCTTTCTGGTCTACGGGTTAAAAGCCCGCCGCTCTACCTGGCTGAGCTACGGGCCCAGCTAAGTACGTTGTATTTGTCTCTATGGGTATTAAAAGCTTTTTGCCTGTTTACACAAGATATACTTATAAGCGTGCTCTGTTGTATACCCTTGCCTGCAGAACATTTACACTGTCTTGAACTTATAAAATATGGTGCTATATGGATGGCTAGTAAAAAGAGGGGTTCCTCGGTAGATCAAAAAGTACTTGAGCATGAGCTGGTGCCTAAGCATGAAGTTGTTTCATTGGAAGAAGGTCTAGAGGTATTGAGGAGATATGGTGTAAAACCGGATCAACTACCATGGATAAAAGCTAGCGACCCTGTTGCTAAGGCTATAGGGGCTAAGCCAGGGGATATAGTTAAGATCGTGCGTAAAACACCTTGGGGAGGAGAAGTTATTGTTTATAGATATGTAGTTCCGTAAAGAGGTGGAGATAGTGAGTTCACTAGCTGTAGTAGATAAAGAGAGAGTATATTCATCATTAGGGCCAATACCTAGAGCGCACTCAGAATCTAGAGTATTATCTCCAGATGATAGATGGATCGTAATGGAGTTGTTTATTAAAGAGAAAGGATTGACGAAACACCATATAGAGTCGTACAATGCTTTTCTAACGAAGATTTTAAGAGATATAATATTCGAGGAACCTGTAATTGAAACATCTATACCAGGGTACAAAGTAGTAATCAAAAACTTTAAACTCGGAGATCCTCAAGTAAAGGAAATAGATGGAAGTGTTAACAAGAATATAACTCCTATGGAATGTCGCCATAGAGATATAACATATGCAGTACCTCTCTATGTCACATTCATACCTTATGAAAACAACATTCCTGAGAACCCCATTGATGTTGTGGTCGGGGAAATACCATTAATGGTAAAGTCATCCAAAGATCCGCTCTCAAGGGTTACAGCTGAAGAATTGATAAGTATGGGTGAAGATCCTAAAGATCCTGGTGGATATTTTATAATAGATGGAACAGAGCGTATCATTGTAGCTCAAGAAGATCTAGCCCCTAACAGGGTCATAGTCGACTATGGTCAGGAAGGATTAAATGTAACACATACAGCTAAAGTCGTATCATCTACAATAGGCTATAGAATACCAGTTATTATGGATAGACACAAAGATGGAACACTACACATATCATTCCCTGCTGTACCAGGCAAAATACCTTTCGTTGTAATGATGAAAGCTTTAGGTCTTGAAAGAGATGTAGACATAGCTATAGCAGTTTCAGCGGATCCGGAAATACAGAAGGAGTTATTCCCATCGTTTATTCAAGCAAGCGATATAGTTTCTGCTGAAGATGCTCTTGACTACATAGGTTCAAGGATTGCCATTGGCCAAGCGCGCGAGAGTAGAATAGAAAGAGCAAAGTACGTTATAGACCATTACTTCTTGCCTCACCTAGGTACATCACCTGAAAGTAGGATTAGAAAAGCGTTATATTTAGGGCAAATAGCGTGTAAACTCATCGAACTAGTATTAGGTAGAAGACCTCCAGACGATAAAGATCACTACGCAAATAAGAGAATAAAGTTAGCCGGCGATATGCTAGCCCTATTGTTTAGAGTTGCATGGAAAGCTTTTCTGAAGGATCTAAGGTACCAAATAGAGAGAGCTAAAGCTAGAGAAAGGAAAGTAAACTTAGCACTCTACGTAAGAAGCGATATTATAACAGAGAGGATAAAACACGCAATGGCTACAGGTACATGGATAGGAGGTAGAACAGGGGTTACTCAGATAATCGATAGGACTAACTGGCTTTCATCGTTAAGCCATATGAGGAGAGTTATCTCACCCTTGAGCAGAAGTCAACCTCATTTCGAAGCAAGAGATCTCCATGGAACACAGTTCGGTAGGCTATGCCCATTTGAAACCCCAGAAGGCCCTAACTGTGGTTTAGTCAAGAATTTGGCACTCTCGGCATCAATAACTGTTGGAGTTGATGAGAGATATATAGAATCCATGCTTTATAAGCTAGGCGTTATACCTGTTACAGAAATATTTAGAAATCTTGCAAAAGGTGAGCTTTCCTATAACGATATAGAGTCGTGGAGTAAGGTTTTCCTCAACGGCACGCTAATAGGGTACCATCCGAAAGGAGAAGAAGTTGTTTTAACAATTAGAGAGCTTAGGAGAAATGGCGAGATACACTACGAAGTTAATGTTGCCCACTATAGAACTAAGTATATCAACGAAATATATGTTAATTGCGACGCTGGTAGAATAGTGAGGCCGCTATTCATAGTTAAGGACGGGAAGCTTACGATAACTAAGGATGTTATAGAGAAGGTTAAGAGAGGAGAGGTATCCTTTGAATACCTCTTGAAGAACGGATATGTAGAGCTTCTGGATGCAGAAGAAGAGGAAAACGCTTTAATAGCTATGAATCCGGAGGAAGTCACTTCGGAAACAACTCATGTAGAGATATGGCCTCCGGCAATACTAGGCGTTGCAGCATCCACCATACCCTATGCAGAGCATAATCAATCTCCGAGGAACACGTATCAGTCAGCTATGGCTAAACAAGCTCTAGGCTTCTACATGGCAAACTTTATGCTTAGAGTTGATACAAGAGCCCATCTTCTACACTATCCACAGAGACCTTTAGTTCAAACAAGAGCTCTATCCATTACATGGTACAACGATAGACCAGCTGGGCAAAACCTCGTTGTTGCTGTAATGAGCTACACAGGCTATAATATAGAAGATGCTGTAATTGTAAATAAATCGTCGGTAGATAGAGGTTTAGCTAGGTCAACATTCTTTAGACTTTATAACGCAGAAGAATTGAGGCATGTAGGTGGGCAAGAAGATAGGATTGAGATACCAGATACTAAGGTTATAGGGTATAGAGGTAAAGAGGCTTATTCGAAACTTGAGGAGGATGGTATAGCTAAGGTAGAGATGGAAGTTAAAGGAGGAGAAGTAATAATAGGTAAAACAAGTCCACCCAGATTCGTAGAGGAATACAAAGGTTATGGCATACTAGCACAGAGAAGAAAAGATTCCTCTGTATCAGTGAGACACGGAGAGGTTGGATGGGTTGATGTAGTCTTTATAACAACTACCCGCGATGGAGATAGGCTAGTAAAAGTTAGAGTTCGAGACTTGAGGATACCAGAGATAGGAGATAAGTTTGCGTCAAGGCATGGACAGAAGGGGGTTATAGGAGCATTAATACCTCAGTATGATATGCCCTACACTTTCGAGGGAATAACACCTGATCTAATAATTAATCCTCACGCTCTACCATCGAGAATGACTTTAGGCCAGTTAATGGAGAGTATCGGAGGCAAAGTAGCTGCATTAAGAGGTAAGTTTGTCGATGGAACACCGTTCTTTGAAGAACCTATTGAGGAGTTAAAGAAGCAGCTATTCTTACTAGGCTATCCGATTGACGGTACAGAGCCTATGTATGATGGTAGGACTGGGGAGCTCATCGGTACACCGATTTTCGTAGGCATTGTGTACTACCAGAAATTACACCATATGGTGGCTGATAAAATACATGCAAGATCTAAAGGACCTGTGCAACTCCTTACCAGACAACCTACAGAAGGTAGGGCGAGAGAGGGTGGTCTAAGGCTTGGGGAAATGGAGAGAGACGCAATAGTAGGGCACGGGGCATCAGCACTAATCCGAGAAAGAATGCTAGAAAGTTCAGATAAGACTATAGTGTACGTATGTGAATTATGTGGATTCATAGGTTGGTACAATAGGAAGAAGGAGGTATACGAATGCCCAATACATAAAGATAAAGGAGTATTACAGCCGTTGGTAATTCCATATGCCTTTAAGCTACTTCTACAAGAGTTAATGAGCATGGGTATAAAGCCGAGGCTCATAGTTTCGGATAAACATGAGAAATTTGTGAAGATGTAGGTGGGAATTATGGCAATACCTGAAGAAGAGAAAATCGTTGCATCTATAAAGTTCGGGATACTTTCACCAGAAGAAATCCGGAAGATGTCAGTTGTAGAGGTAAAATCTACAGAGACCTATGACGAAGATGGTCTACCAGTACCTCATTCAGTAATGGATCCACATCTTGGAGCTATAGATCCAGGACACGTTTGCCCTGTCTGTGGTAACAGTATTAAAGGATGCCCAGGTCATTTTGGTCATATCGAGCTAGCTCTTCCTGTGGTAAACGCCCTATTCATTAAACATATATATGAAACACTAAGAGCTACGTGTGCTAATTGTGGTAGACTTAAACTTCCTCAGAAAGATATTGAGAGATGCTTTAAGTACTATAGAAAGCTAAACGAAAGGCATCCATATTTAGCAAGGAGATTTTCAGAGTATATCAGGAAGAGGACTATCAAAGTTACTATCTGTCCTCACTGTGGATTCAAACAGCCGAAGATAAAACTCACGAAGCCTATAACGATTGAAGAGTATCACGAAGAGACGAGGAGCTCTGTAAGGTTGAATCCGCTGATAATTAGATCTAGGTTGGAGAGGATACCGAACGAAGATGCTGAACTTATAGGATTTGATCCTCAAGAATCTAGACCAGAATGGATGGTTTTAACAGTTTTACCTGTACCACCAATAGCTTTAAGACCTTCGATAATGATAGAAACAGGGATAAGATCCGAAGACGATCTAACGCATAAACTTGTAGATATTGTTAGAACTAATGAGAGATTGAAAGAACATATAGCAGCTGGCGCACCCCAGATAATTATAGATGATCTTTGGGAGTTACTGCAATATCATGTGACGACGTACTTAGATAATGAGGTTCCAGGGTTCCCGCCAGCGAAACATAGATCTGGAAGACCATTGAAGACTCTAGCTCAGCGTTTGAAAGGCAAAGAGGGGAGGTTTAGAGGAAACCTATCAGGTAAACGAGTAGATTTTTCAGCAAGAACTGTGATAAGCCCCGATCCCTACATAAGTGTTAACGAAGTAGGGGTTCCAATAGAAGTTGCTACGAAGTTAACGGTTCCTGAAAAAGTTACGGAGTGGAACATAGAGGAATTGAGAAAATGTGTGATTAATGGTCCCTACAAATGGCCTGGAGCAAACTATGTAGTTACACCTGATGGTAGAAGGATAGACTTAAGATATGTTAAGGATAGAAAGAGCTTAGCCGAGTCATTGGCTCCAGGTTACGTTGTCGAAAGGCATATTAGGGATGGCGATATAGCTCTATTCAATAGACAGCCTTCGCTACATAGAATGTCTATAATGGGCCACCTAGTTAAAGTACTACCTGGAAGAACATTTAGATTACACTTAGCTGTGTGTCCACCATATAATGCTGATTTCGATGGTGACGAAATGAACTTGCATATCCCCCAGACTGAAGATGCAAGAGCAGAGGCAAGAGAGCTTCTAAAAGTTCAGCATCATATACTAACACCAAGGTATGGAGGGGTAATAATAGGAGGTCTTCAAGACTATATTAGCGGAGCCTATCTGTTAACGGTAAAAACTACATTATTAACAAGAGAAGACGTAATGGAGCTACTTGCGAGTGCAGGTGTAGTTAAAGAATTGCCTGAACCAGCTATACTATCGCCTAAGGAGTTATGGACAGGTAAACAAATAGTAAGTCTATTCATACCTAGCGACTTTAATTACCATGGCAAAGCCAGTATATCGGCAGGTCACTTAAAATGTGAAGATATTGAATGTTTCTGGGATTCATATGTAGTAGTAAGAAAAGGTAAACTGCTCATGGGGGTCCTCGATAAGAAAAGTATTGGTGCTGAACAACAAGATAGTTTCTTCTACTTCCTTGTGAAAGAATACGGAACAGACTTTGCATCCAAGTTTGTAGACCATGTTTTCAGAATGTTTGTAAGAATTCTTGAAAAGAAAGGGTTTACAATGAAGTTAGACGACGTAGCTATACCAGAGAAAGCTAAGGAGGAGATAGTGCAGATTCTTACAGAAGCCTTCAAGAAGGTTCAAGAATATGTTAAGCAGTATGTAGAGGGATCTCTGGAGGTTGTACCTGGTAGAACTGCTGAAGAGAGTCTAGAAATAAAGATTTTAGAAGTGCTCGCTGAAGCAAGGGATAGAGCAGGTGAAATAGCTGTAGAGTATCTTGATCCATTTAACCAAGCGTTTGTAATGGCTAGGACGGGAGCTAGAGGGAATATACTGAACCTTACCCAGATGGCTGCAACATTAGGGCAGATGACAGTTCGTGGTGAACGTATATGGAGAGGTTATATGGGGAGAGCACTACCTCATTTCGGTGTAAACGATATAGGGTCTATTGCAAGAGGATTTGTTGTAAACAGTTTCTATAACGGTTTATCGCCAACGGAGATGTTTATGCACGCCGCAGGTGGTAGAGAAGGTCTAGTAGATACAGCTGTAAGAACATCGCAGAGTGGTTATATGCAGCGTAGGCTCATAAACGCGTTGATGGATCTATTTGTAGAGTACGACTATACAGTAAGGGATTCTTTAGGATCCATTATACAGTTTATTTACGGTGAAGATAGTTCAGACCCCGCTAAAGCTCCTCACGGAAAGCCAGTTAATGTAGAAAGAATTGTGGAAAAAGTCATTGGGTGGAAGTTATGATTCAGGGGCTTACTCTAGAAGAAGTAAGGAGATTCATTGAGAGCAAGGCTTCGGCAAAAATACCAAGGAATATAATAGAAGATATCGTATCTGCGATAAGTAAACATCTCGATAAGTTGACAGTAGATGATTTAGAGAAATTAGTTAACAGTATTGAGCAGGAATTTAACGAGAACCTAATAGATCCAGGGGAACCTGTCGGTATAGTTGCTGCACAAAGCATAGGAGAGCCTAGCACTCAAATGACCTTGAGGACTTTCCACTATGCAGGTGTTAGAGAACTTAATGTAACACTAGGCTTACCCAGATTAATAGAGTTAGTTGATGCAAAGAAAGTTCCCTCAACACCTTTGACATATCTATACCTTCAAGAGCCTTATAAATATGATAGAGATAAAGCTATGGAGATAGCTAGAAAAATCGAGTTTACAAAGGTAGCTAACGTTGTTTCAAGGGTAGATGTGGATCTCGTTGCTAATGCGATTATTATTGATTTAGACCCAGATATGCTAAGAGATAAAGGTGTAGACATAGATACAGTAGTCCAAGCCTTAAGGAAATCTGTAAAGAGGGCTGATGTAATTACTAGTGAGGAAAATCCATATGAAATTATAATACAGTACAAGGAGCCTATCAATCCATTAAAGGTTGAGAAATTAAGAGATAAAATACTAAATATCAAGCTAAAGGGTGTAAAAGGTGTGAACAAGGTTATTATCCAGAGAAGAGGAAACGAGTATGTCCTTGTATGTGAAGGTAGTAACCTTAGGGAGTTAATGGATATAGAGGGTGTAGACTACAGAAGGATTAGAACAAACAACGTAAAAGAAGTAGAAGAAGTTCTAGGAATAGAAGCTGCTAGAGCACTATTGATTGAAGAGATAGCTAATGTCCTCGAGGAACAGGGTCTCGAGGTTGATATAAGGCATATAATGTTAGTGGCAGATATAATGACGAGAACAGGTACTGTTAAACAGATAGGTAGACATGGTGTAGCAGGTTCTAAAGAAAGTCCTTTAGCTAGGGCATCATTTGAGGTTACAGTTAAACACCTTGCTGAAGCCGCTATACGCGGAAGTCTCGATAGCCTTAAAGGTGTGGCCGAGAATGTTATTGTAGGAAACTATGTACCGATCGGTACAGGAGTAGTGAAGTTAGTTTACAATCCATATGTAAAGACAGGGTAGGAGGTGAAATATAATTTCGTCAATGGCTCTAGACACTATGTTGAAATTCGTGGTAAGAACAGGTAAAGTTGTGATAGGAGCCAGAAAAACAATAAAAATGGTAAAGCTAGGTAGGGTTAAGTACGTAGTGATTGCAACTAATACTCCAGAGGAAGTAAAGCAAGATATAGAGTACTATGCGAAGCTATCCAAAGTTAAGCTAATACGTTTTCCAGGATCAAATAAAGAGTTGGGAACAACTATAGGAAAACCGTTTGGTGTAGCGATCATGGGCATACAAGATCCTGGGCAAGTCCCATATGAGGCATTAGATAGATTAGCAGAATGAGGTGGTGTGAAATAGGGCAAAGACCGTCAGAGATAAAACCTAAATTAGAGTTAAAGCTAACAATGGATGAGCTAAGATACATATCATTATTCCAAGATATAACAGGGGTAACACCAAAAGACTGTATTGTTAGTGATGAGCTAAATCTAGCGATATTTGTTGTTGACAGCGATAAAATAGGTCAAGCTGTTGGAAGAAAAGGAAGTAATGTTAGATATTTAAGCAAACTTGTAGAGAAAGATGTTGAAGTTGTTGGATGGGCTGAGGATCTGGAAGCCTTTGTTAAGAACATATTTGCACCAGCTAGAGTATATAGAGTTCAACTAATAGATGGAAAGGAGAGAAGAATACTACACGTATATGTAGATCCGAAAGATAAAGGGTTGGCTATAGGTAAAAATGGTAGGAACGTAGCTAAAGCAAAGCTTATACTAAATCGCTACTTCTTGATAGATAACGTAGTAATAGTGTAGACCTATGTAAAGATTTTTAAGCAGGCAATAAATATATGTAGGAACATATACACTGGTTAATGTAGTAACGGGGTAGTTGAAACCTATGCCAGGTAAAAAATCGCCTTACGGTCTCTTTGCAGCACGAAAACTCGGTTTAAAAAGGAAAAAGTTTAGGTGGGGTCAAAGAGACTATAGGATACGAATGCTTAAACTGAAAGAGAAATACAATCCATTAGAAGATGCTCCGATGGCTAGGGGGATAGTTCTTGAAAAAGTAGGTGTAGAAGCAAGACAACCAAATGCAGGAGTTAGAAAATGTGTTAGAGTTCAACTAGTTAAAAATGGTAAAGTTGTAACAGCATTTGTACCTTATGATGGAGGTCTGAACTTTATAGATGAACACGATGAAGTTTTAATCGTAGGAATTGGTGGTAGTAGAGGTAAGTCTATGGGCGATATACCTGGGGTTAAATTTAAGGTAATAGCAGTTAACGGTGTTGCACTTACCGAGCTCCTCAAAGGTAAGAAGCAGAAGCCTTTAAGATAACCTTGGGGAGGTAGTTGATGATGTCTGCAGAAGCTAAGCTAGAGATAACCCCTGTAGCAGACTTAGATACTATAAAGTTATTCAATAAGTGGAGCTATAGAGATGTTATAGTCCAGGATCCAAGTTTAAAGAAGTATGTATCGCTAAGACCTGTTGTAGTTCCGCATACAAGTGGACGACATGCAAAGAAACGTTTTGGCAAAGCTATTGTACCTGTAGTCGAGAGACTGATAAATAAGCTCATGAGAAAGGCTAAGAACACAGGTAAGAAACATCTGACTTATAACATAGTGAAAACAGCTTTTGAGTTAATTCATCTTAGAACAAAAGAAAATCCGTTACAAGTCCTTGTTAGAGCTATAGAAAATGCTGCTCCAAGAGAAGAAACTACGAGAATAGTCTACGGCGGTATTGTCTACCATGTGGCAGTAGATGTAGCATCTCAAAGAAGAGTTGACCTAGCCTTGAGGCATATTGCTGAAGGTGCATATACATGCGCATTTAGATCTCCTAAGCCTATAGAGGAATGCTTAGCTGATGAGATAATAGCCGCTGCTAGCAGTGATCCTAAGAGCTACGCTATACAGAGAAAGGAGGAGATAGAGCGTATAGCCCTAAGCTCACGTTAACGTTGTTTAGCAACTTAATTCAATGTTTTTCTATGTTTTGAATAATTTATTGGATTACATAGACTTATAAGTTCTAGCTGTTATCCAAAGATACTAGGCAAGAGATGATATGGGGTATAGGTAATGAGTACTAAACCACATTTAAACCTAGTAGTTATTGGCCATGTAGATCACGGTAAGAGTACCTTAATGGGGCGTCTACTCGTTGAAACAGGAGCTGTAGACGAGAAAACGTGGAAAGAAACTGTTGAAGCTGCTATCAAGGCAGGTAAAGAAAGTGAAAAATATGCATGGCTCTTAGATAGGCTCAAAGAGGAGAGGGAGAGAGGTTTAACTATATCCTTAGCCTACAGAAAATTCGAAACACCAAACTACTACTACACAATAATCGATGCCCCTGGTCATAGAGACTTCGTAAAGAACATGATTACAGGTGCTAGCCAAGCTGATGTAGCTATTCTAGCTGTTTCATCTAAAACAGGAGAATTCGAAGCAGGAATGAGCCCAGAAGGTCAGACAAGAGAACATGCTTTACTAGCCAAGGTAATGGGTATCGATAACCTAATAATCGCGATAACTAAGATGGATACAACAACTCCTCCATACTCAGAGAAGAGATTCATAGAAGTACTTGAGGTACTTCTCAAATTCCTTAGGGCTATAGGCTATAGACCTGATCAGCTAGTAATAGTACCTACAGCGGCATGGCATGGAGATAACGTTACAAAACCGTCAACAAACATATCTTGGTGGAATCCCCAGAAATGGGAAGAGTTGAAGAAGAAATACGGAATTAATTGTGCAGCAACACTGCTAGAAGCACTTGATAAGTATGTAAAACAACCACCAAAGCCTATAGATAAACCTCTCAGAATACCTATATCAGAGGTCTTCACAATATCTGGTGTTGGTACAGTACCTGTTGGTAGAGTTGAGTCAGGGGTTCTAAAAGTAGGCGATAAAGTAGTATTTATGCCTCCTAATGTTATAGGCGAAGTTAGAACCATAGAAATGCACCACCAGAGGCTAGAACAAGCTCTACCTGGTGATAACATAGGCTTTAACGTTAGAGGTGTTTCAAAAGAGCAGATAAAAAGAGGTGATGTAGCTGGTCATCAAACGAATCCACCAACAGTTGTCGAAGAATTTGTAGCAAGGGTTATGGTTGTCTGGCACCCAACAGCAATAGCTCCAGGTTATACACCTGTAATACATGCACATACTGCAAGCATTGCTTGTAGAGTTATCGAGATAATAGCTAAGCTAGACCCTAGAACAGGTCAAGTTGTTGAAAAGAACCCGCCATTCATAAAACAAGGAGATATAGCTATAATTAGATTCAAACCACTTAAACCTATGGTCCTAGAAAAGTATAGTGACTTTCCACCACTCGGAAGGTTCGCTATGAGAGATATGGGCAGAACAATTGGTATTGGTATTGTCCAAGAAGTTAAACCTGCTAAAGCAGGTTAGCATTAGAATGCTAGACTATTTTTAAAGGGCTTAAAGTATGTCAACAGCGATAAGGATAAGACTTTGGAGCACAAACATTGATAGTCTCAACTACGTTGTTTCACAAATAGTCGATATAGCTAGGAAGGCCGGAGTTAGAGTAAAAGGACCCATACCATTACCAACAAAACGTATAGTAGTTCCAGTACCACGTTTACCTCACGGCGAAGGATCGAAGGTTTGGGATAAATGGGAAATGAGGCTACATAAGAGAGTTATAGATGTAGAAGCAAATGAGTACGTGATAAGACAGATAATGAGAGTTAGAGTACCAGAAAACGTGTACATAGAGATCGAAATTAAGAGAAGATAAACCCTGTTTTTAGAATACTGATCATATTTTTAAAGCGAATAAGAATACATATAACATAGATTCGCTTATCAATAAATAAATACAATAAGTGCCGGGGTGCCCGAGCGGTCTAAGGGGCCGGCCTGGAGAGCCGGTGGGGAAACCCCCGCGCGGGTTCAAATCCCGCCCCCGGCGCCAGCTCCATTATACCTTATATAATGCACAAAATCCTATAGTAAATATCAGATTTCAAATTTTGATTCTCATACGAAGATCCTGATTCTTTTTATATGTTGTCCAATAATCTATGCTATAATACATAGATGTAAAAAGATCTTTTAGTTATAATAGCATTCCTGAGCCTAAGAGATATATTTGTAAATCATAGATAGAGCTAGTTATTCTATGTCGAGATATATTTCATCAAATAAATGTGTAAATATTCGTAAATATTGTAAAGTACCGTTGATAAAGATCTTTCTCTACATCTATACTTTATTATAGATGGTTTATCAAAGACTCTATATCATTATTTGAGATATTCTAACATTAAGTTGTTAGTTAGAATTTCTAGGGGATGTATCTTGTATCTTGAAAACTTAGGTGAAGAACGATGTGATTCTGTAGTACCTTAGATTAATAAATTTTCTGTTACTTTGTTCAAATACGTATTTAGGTGTATAATTATTCGGGAACCTTTGCATATTGAAAGTAATACTTTTTAGGATGGATTTCATTCAACTATTTATAGGATCTCATGTTAATGATATTAATTAGCATTCTAATCTACGAATTGTAAAATCATACAAGTTGTTAAGCAAAGTTAATAGCTTTGAAACTGCCAGTATCAGAATACATACTTACAGCAAAGGATCTCCTCATACCATTGCTATGAGTATCTGAAGGACTATTAAGACCTATCACCATCAAGCAGATAGTGAAGAACATTATCAGTGTTGAAAAAGATAAAGAAGTAATTATATGCTACAGCGTTAGTTGATATTCAACTGTTCTCTAGTTCATAATGAGGCAAATCCTAGGGTACACAAATATACAATTCATGATAGTAAATAACAAGAATGGTTAAAAGAGTCAAGAGTATTGATATCTATATATCGATGGGAGTAGCAGACTTAATATAGGCAATACCTATAAAAATTGAAAGTCTCCTAAGATATATAAATAGCTTTTAGAGACTTTGATTTACTTTACTAAGACATTATATGTATTTATGCATAAATTTACTAAAACCTTCTAAACAGCTCACTGTCTCAATATTGAACTATTTTTTAGAGAGTAATTGCATTGATTTGAACAAACAAATATATTTAACAAATTTATGTTTTATAGACATTAAAAGAGTTTCTATAACAAAATCTAAAACTATCAATCATTTTAATACATAGTACTGTAAACAAAATTTAAAACCTTAAGACTTGCATAGAGTCTATAGACAGCACAAGCTACGCGGCGGTCGTCTAGCCTGGTCTAGGACGCCGGCCTCCCAAGCCGGAGATCCCGGGTTCAAATCCCGGCCGCCGCACCAAACAATTCAATGTATACGAAAAACTTTTTTAATTTATACTCATTAGGTTTAATTCGCATTGTATATGATGAATATAATTCATGTACCTATCGAATAATAATGTTTTCTGCAAATACTTTTTGTAAGGTCGCTTAGTTTATAAGCAAGCTAGTATTCTTTTCTGTAGTAGTGGGTATACTTATGAGGGAGGTAGGTGTAATAGCATCTTATTCTAAATCTTTTGAAGCCTCTATGCTTATATATAAGGATGCTGAGCTTTATGTTAGGGAAGAGGTACTTGTAGTTGTAGATGATATTAAGTTTGGTAAGAGGTATCTAGGGGTTCTTAGATTCGTTACTAAGCTAGATCCTCTACTAACTACGAGCCAAAGATCTGCTGTTATCGAGAAACCTGAGATTGCTCAAGAGGGTGTTGATATTCCTTACGAAGTTTCAACTATAAGGATAATAGGAGAGATAGTAGACGGGATGGTAGAACCTCCTACGGCACCTCCAACGCCAAGGTCTAAAGTATTTGTTGTAGAATCTCCTAACGATCTAAAACTTGATCTTGGTAGAGGACTGGTTGTAGGAGTTCATAAGTATAGCGGTATAGAGATCCCTATGAATCCTGAAGCCCTTAGGTATCATATAGCTGTTGTTGGAACAACAGGTACAGGCAAGTCAAGGCTTGTGAAAGCTCTTGTTGATGAAGTTTTGATTAAGACTAAGTGGAGCGTTATAATATTTGATCATACAGGGATTGATTATGCACCGTACTGGCCTAATAATACGATAAAAGCAGATAACATAGTTCTCGATGTAGACACTATTACAGAGGGGCTAGCACAAGCAATAGGCTCTATAGAAAATCTCCTCAAAGATTATATGCCGCTTGCACTCCTACGCTTTATCGTTTGTAAAAGCGATGCTCAACTATGTTCTCAGATAAGCCAGCTATACAATTCTGATGAGCAGGACTACAGAAGATCCTCAGGAGGTATCCGAGGATCGCAAGCTGTTGGAACCTCCAAAGCCGAGGTCAATATTTCAAGAAATCTTATCGAAGAACTTGCCATTAAAATCTCTGCTAACAATCATTGGAACTCATTAGAATTAGCGAAGATAGTTTCAGAAACTTCTCAGATGCTAGGAGCTCGTAGACCAACACCTCAGAAGTTAGCACTTTACATATCCCTTTTTGCTGAGAACTACGTTAATAGGCTTAACAATATGTCTCTAAGAGTCGACAACTTGGTTGAGAAAGTGTATAAGGAGAGGATACTCGTAGTAGATCTAAGCAATATTGAAACAGAGGCTAGGAGGGTCATCGTAAAGAGAGTTCTTGAGAAACTCTGGGAAATAATTATTGAGAAGCTTAAGCCTATAGATACCCTTGTCATTGTTGACGAAGCTCATAATTATGCTTGCGAACATGGATGTAAACCTTCTAATATACTTATCGAGAAATCTCTTCGCGAAGGTAGGAAATGGGGGCTTGGGGTTGTGTTAGCTAGCCAAAGAGTTATAGACCTAGCTACAGATGTTAGAAACAATGTGAACACAGTATTCTTTAGTAGACTTCAAACGCCTTACGATTTTAAGCAATTAGAAGGATTCATAGATTTAGCTGGTATAAGACCTGAAACACTATCTCTACTGGGTACAAGAGAATTCTTCTTTGCAGGTCTTGGAAACCCTCTGAAGTACCCAATGCTCATCAGGGTGAGGGAAGTTGGAGGGCCTAGAGGGAGCAGTAGTTGAGGAGATTGTAGGTGTAGCTCCAGAGATAGTAGAGAAGGTGTTGATTAAAACAGCAAGTAAACTTGTTAGAGAAGTAGAGAAAGTTAAGATGCGTATAGCTGATATTAGAAGAGCTATTGAAACTAAGAAAGATATCTTTACAATAGGTAAGATAGAGGAAGAGTATGAGAAGCTATGCTATGCTGCTATCGATTCTAGTTTTACAGCTCCCGCAATAGAGCTTGTTGGGGGGTATCTAGGTATAATAGCTGTTGTAAAAGAGTTCTACGGCTCTAGGTGTAGCAAAGGTCATCAAGGGTTCATCGATGCAGAAGCTTATGTTGAGCTATGGTTTAATAGAGACTATGTAAATGAATTCGCTAAATACTATGAGAGAGCTACAGCCAAGAAGCTCCTAGAAATGAAGATGAAAGGAGAAACATACTTCGATGTACTTCTACTCGATGGAGAAATCATTCCTCGGATATGGAGAAGCTCAACGGCGAATCCTGTGGATATGAAGATTATAGAGATTACAAACAGTGTTATAGATCTTGCAGATAGAACAGATACAGCTATAGTAGGGGTTTTGAAGAGGAGCTATTCAAGAGACATAGTGAATATACTAGGTTACCACGATCTGAGGTTAAGCGATAGAGCAGTGCTAAGTCTTGCTTTAGAACCTGGTGAATACCTAGCTATTGCAGGTTACTACCAGCTTCACCAAGAATTAGAAGCTCTCAAAAACAAACGTGGTGTCGATAAAAAATGGCTTAAAGCAAGACTTAAATGGTACGAGGGCCTACTCCAAAACATCCCAGTAGGCTATAATATTAAACTAGCTTTCTATAGAGCTATGAAAACTTTATATCCAACAGCAACAAAGATAGAGTATACAACAAGTAATTCAATACATGAAGATGCACTACTCACAAACTTGATACAGATTAGCACAAGCACAGGTCTCCCAGCACCTATAGATGAAGTCGATAGACTTGCAACAACTACTCTAAGTAGAGAACTAAAGCATACAGTATATCAAAAACTAATTGCAGAAGTAGCCAAAAACACCAAGATAGGAATCAAAGAGATACAATCCCTATTATCACTTATGAACCCCGAGAAACTAAGTTCTATACTCGGATAAAATAATGAAAACATAGAGAACCTTTCAACTAAGAATATCGCTCTTTGGAATGGGAAGCAGGTTACCTATAGATTAAGATACTATTTCGTTAATCTACTCTACGAAGTTTTGGAGATCTATCTATTAAAAGTTTGGTGAAAGCAGTACTGAACTCCTAAGTAAAAATACCTTTTTCTCATAGAATACGTTCTACTTTTAAACTTCATAGTTACGCGATAAATATCGAATTATCACTTCTCATCGATCTTAATAAGTAAAACTGCTGTTAAACCTCGAAAAACTGATATTAATAACATTAATAATCTAAGCGAATTAAAATCACTATATGTGATGAATTTATCTGCAATTGTACCCCCAATGATGGAACCTAAGGCTGAAGCTGTTCCTTGCATAAAGTTAAGAGTAGCTAAATAGCTTGCATACATTCCATAGGTTGAAGCTCTGAATACATATAGAGGGATTAAAACATTACTTAAGGCTGAGAATGGTCCTAGAGCAGCGTTAGCTATATAGATATGGTTAGTGTTTGAAGATACTGCATAGCTAAGGGTATACGCTGTAAAACCTATTCTGCTGACAACTATCATTTTCTTAACGTCAAGTCTATGTATATATCTTGTTACTATGAACTGAAATACCATTAGAGAAGCTGTACCACAGATATTTAGAATAGCTATCTCGGACACGGACATTTTGAAAACGTATCTCTGCATTAGTGGGAATAGAGGCCATGCAAAAGCCATAGTCATCATATGAGCAGAGTATATCGAGGAAAACTTCATGAAGGATTTATTCCTAACAACAATTTTCATTGCCTTCATTAACCCCAAGTTAGTTGAGCTTCCATCTCTAAAATTACATTTATCTAAAGGAAGCATTCTAACCCAGAAAACAGATGCTACACTGCTCAAAATACCAGAGAATATAAATAATATCTTCAGAGTATTTGTAGTTGGATTTATTAGTGATGCGGTTATTATAAAAGTTATTAAGGCCATTAATTGGGATACAGCATTAACATTGCTAAGAACCTTACCTCTCTCAGAACTACTGAATACAACACCTATTAATGTAGTAAATGATAATCCAGCTATACCCACAAAAACAGCTCTTAATGTAACAAGAGCTGTTAAAGTTAAAGGATTTTGAACTAATGAGATAAAAATCCAAAGTAAAGAAGCTGTAAATGACGATACAAGTAACACAAAGACATACTTTTTAAAACGATCTATATAAGGACCTATAAGAACTTGAGCTAATGTAGGTAAAGCATTTGTAGAAAACTGAAGAACTCCTTGAGTAGTACCTGAAGGAGTAATAGAAGCTAGGTAATATCCTATATATGGAGCTGAAAAATTATCTGCTAATGAAGCTAGAGACTGTCTTAAGATAATAAACTTTGTAAGGTTTTTAACATCATAACAAAGATTTTTACTGTTTCCTATAACTACTTCACCTACTGATACTCTTCTTAATAATTCATTAGCTTATAGATAAAGTACTTTATTCCTAAAAACCTTTGATACAGAATTCACCATGATATTATACAATAAATATTTAACTTATCATATTTGAATAAGAAACGCTTACACATAAGACTTTAATCTGTTTTAAATCAAACAATACATCTAGAGTTCTCTTCATAGACTATGTAATTAACAATGAACATAAAGTGTACAAAAGTTTTTCCGGATCATCATCTATAAACAGCTATATATAAGTAAGAATACTTTGCTCTCGCCCTAAATTCTCTGCATCGAGTTGGGTTCTCATCCCATCATCTACAAGGCTATGGGAAATCAGCATAACCTCTAGTTCTTCATCTATATCGAGTCTCTTACTTACAGCTATACAGCTTCCTATGTTGAAATTAGCAACATTTAGATTTAAAATTATGATAATTATAATTCATTGATTATTTATTGTAGGCTGTTACAGATTTGTCGATAAGTTTAGATATCTGTGGATACCTGTAGATATTTAGCACTACAGAACAACGTTTAAATAGCTCTATACACACCACAATTTTTCAAATGATCCACACTACGGTGATATAGAGAAGCATGACTTTGAAGAACGCTGGTAAAATTATTAAGGATTGCAATGGAGGAGTACACTATGTTGAAATTGTTCTAGATGTTAAAGGTAAGGAGTATTGAGATAGAAGGGTTAGAGATTATCGTAATAATTATACAGTTGAGATATTTTATTGAATATAATTGTTTTTCTTTTTACTTGGTTCTAATATTTTTAATAATTAGAAATCTAATTGAATCTAGGATTAGTTGTATAGATGATGATAAAGGCTTCCTCTTATGGTCGCTAGCTCTGTACATCTTAAGAACTTTTTCTACGATTTTCTGATTCAAGCCTGTGTATTCTGATATATTTGTTTCTGATATTCCTAAGTCTAGGTGTGCTGATAGAACAAGGTCTATGTCTTCATATTTTAAACCAAGCTCTTTTTCTGCTAAGTGGTCTTTCCATAGCCTTGGAGCACTAGGTTTATTTATGATTTTCTGTGGAATACCTAGATGTTTAGCGAATTCTTTTACTTGTGTTTTGTATAATGTAAGTAATGGTGCTAGATCAACTCCTCCATCTCCATATTTTGTGAAGTACCCTATTAAATATTCGCTTCTATCGCTTGTTCCGAGAACTAGGTAGTTCAACTTGTTTGCATAGTAGTAAAGTATGCACATTCTTATTCTAGCTCTAAGATTTCCAAGGGGTATTCTGTTATCTTCATTATCTCTGTAGATAGGGATTGATTTCTTAAATATGTCTACAATATTGCTGATCTCTATTACTTGATATTCTACTTTAAGTTCTTCTGCTAACTCTATTGCATCTTTAACATCTTCATCTGGAGTAGTATCTTTATCAGGCATGATCAGAGCTACAATTTTCTTTGGGTCAACGCTTCTAATAGCTAGTGCTAAAGCTGTAGAAGAATCGAGACCTCCACTAAGCCCTATAACAAAACCTTTTGCACGACTTTCAACAAGGTACACCTTGAGGAAATCCGATAACATTTTTTCAACGAGCATGTAATCGATGTTAACTATATGTTCTAATAAAAGCCTAGTCATAGAGTTTTACCCATAGAGGTACAGATTCTAAAATTTGTCGTTAGAAGAGGACTTTATATTTATACGTCTATATAGTTATATATCTCAATAGGTGTTGGATACGACATTACCTTTCTAGCTTCAGCTCTCTTCAACTCTACATATGTCTCTATAAGATCTTTGTTGAACACAGGTTTCAACCATTCATAATCATTCTCTAATTCATCTAAAGCTTCGTCAAGAGTTCTAGGGAGTTCTTTTATACCTAAAGATCTTCGCTTATCTAGCGACATGTTATAGATATTTTCATATATAGGATCTCCAGGATCTATCTTCTTTTTAACACCATCTAACCCAGCCATAACTATCGCTGCAATAGCTAAGTATGGATTTGCACTTGGATCAGGAGGCCTGTACTCTATTCTTGTTGTCGATGGTTTTGGTTTTCCGTTGATAGGTATTCTTATAGCGGCACTCCTGTTTGCTCTACCCCAAACAAGGTAAACAGGAGCTTCATAGCCTGGGATCAACCGTTTATAGCTGTTGACTGTTGGGCTCACAATAGCTGATAAAGCTCTTCCATGTTCAATCAGTCCTCCTATGAAATACCTAGCGAATTGGCTTAAACAAGAATGTTCATCATTCGGATCGTAGAAAAGATTCTCGTTCCCTCTCCAGATACTTATATGAATATGCATTCCTGAGCCATTATCACCGTAAACAGGTTTGGGCATAAAAGTTGCTACAACTCCTTTCATATGGGCTAAAGCTTTTATTACAAGCTTAACTGTCTGTATAGTATCACCTACAAATTCTACGTTACCACCTTTGAAATTTATTTCGTGTTGCGAAAACGCTGCAACTTCATGATGTAAAACCTCGACCTCTATATTGAAGTACTTTATTAAGGTGTTCCCTATTTCTATTATCAGATCTTCGTACCTATCCTTAGGGTACGAAGAGTAGTAACCATCCTTCGGCTTGTTAAAGGGTGCATAGGCTGAACTAAACGCTTCACTACTATATAACTCAAAGGTTTGTTTCCATAAATCAATATCAACTTTAACTTTATCAAATATAAAGAATTCTAGCTCAGCAGATGCAAGAGCCCTAAGGTTTTGCTCTGATAAATACTCATCAGTTTTTTGGGAAATATATCTAGGGTCTTTGGTAAGTCTGGAATCAGGGGTATAGATATCACATATGAAACGTGCTACACCGCTATGCCAAGGTATTAATGCGAAAGTTTTTAGATCAGGTTTCAAAATTAAATCGCTTTCCTCAATTTTTGCAAATCCTTTAATACTACTTCCATCAAACCTTCCTATGTAGCCATTAAAAGAATTTGTTGAGAATAACTTAGCTGAGATTAATGATTGTCTTAAATTCCCTATTAAATCCGTAAAGTGGAGAGCTATCCAATTAACATTATTATTCTCTATATTTTTTAAAACTTCGTTAACTTCAGCCATATGTTACCAAACCTTTTAGGGTTATTTTTCAATAAGCAAAATATAAACATTCGCTTAATGGTTCATGGACAGATACTCCTGGTCTTTCATTAGGAATACAAATTATACGTGGACATTTGTTAAGGCTATATATTTTTAACAAGGATGATTCGCTATTAAATATGCATAGAAGAACCAAGCAGAAAATATTACACTAACCTTTATCAGATGCCAAGAATTAGATACTGTTGAAATATTTATTATTAAAAGAATGTATAATTTGTTTACTATTGTAAATGTACTCGAAACATTGTTCTAGTCTATGTATGCATAACGCTTTCTCTCCTCTTTAACTGCTGTTCATATAGATCTTGGATCATTTTTTCAAGTTCTTCGGTTTTAGCTGCATAGCTAAGAAGCTCCTTTACATCTATTACAATGCCGATAATGGATGATAATATATTTGTTGCAACAGCAGCTGCCTTATGGTCTATAGTCTCTGGTTGAGTATATGGGAGTATTACAAGCGTTGGTATGCTATTTTGATGAAATGTTATAAGTAGAGAAGCTAGAGGGCCTACAATGTAGAAACCTTTGGTGAAGTATGGAGCATTAAGTGTTCTTGTGCTTGATTGGGTTTTTAGCCACCTAAATTCTTCATCTCCTTCTCTAAACCTAGAATCAAGCCCTCCTACTAATATAACTTCAGTAACACCTAGCTTCCTAATGAGCATCATAACCTCGTTGACAAAGCTTGTAATATATTTTCTTTCGGGGTTCAATCTATTAAGTAATATAATTAAACTTTTTTTATCATCTAATTCTTTATAGAATACCTCATGCGGTAAACTAAAACCATAATCTTCGAAAGACGTGACATCAGGTATTGTTGGTGTATCGATGGATCCTATAAGTTCCATACCCAGTTTATTAACTAGGTATCTTGTAGTTAGGAAACCTACATCACCATAGCCATGAAATCCTGATACTAAGTAAACCTCGCTCTTCCTATTGTTTGGCTCTTTTAAAAGTTTAAGAGTATAGTGTTTTTTCATAAATTTTCGCCATCTCTAATCTTTTCTCTTATCTGTACAGCTACACCATAGGTTGAGGTGATCATAGTTTCGTAATCTAGTATTGCTCTACCCAAGCCAATAAGTTTATCATCTTCGTTGACTATTAGAACTTCTTCAAAAGGTTTGATAGTTTCGTCAGCTAATATTACATGTCTAGCAAAAACTGTGTGACCTTCCAGTAAGTCGTCAACGATTTCGTTAACTACTACAACTCTCATTTTTGGAAATGGTAGAACTTTATGAAGTAAGACAGCTAGAGGTGCATGTGGTATAAGGTAGGAATCGGAAGCTCTTACAAATGCGAAAAGCTTTTTATTGTATAGAAATGCCCTCAGTCTTGAGGTTGTTTTAGATAGACATATCTCAATGTTACTTACATTGATGTACTCCAAAATATTTGTGGCATAGTGGCTGAAATGATATGCTAGCATTAGCTTAAGCCTCTCTAGATCTTCTTCAGATGCTTTTCTACATTTTAGTTGGATTTCTTGCAGCTAAATCCACCTATAGACCTTAGCTAGCTAAGGTATTCATAGATGTAGAGAGCTATAGCTTAAGTTTTGTTTATACTCATAAGGTCTGTACCGCTCTTTTAAGATTTTTCGTATAGCGTAGTTGAAGTCATCCATAGCTATTATATCTCTTCCCTCTCTTATCGCTTTTAATGCTGCCTCTGTACAAATAGCCTTGATATCAGCTCCTGTTGCACCCTCAGTTACCTTAGCTATCTCTATGAAATCTACATCCTCTTTCAGAGGCATTTTACGGGTATGTATTTTTAGTATGTCATACCTACCTCTCGCATCTGGCAAAGGTATCTCTACGATCTTATCAAATCTTCCAGGTCTAAGGATCGCTGGGTCGAGGATGTCAATTCTGTTTGTCGAAGCTATAACCTTGACATTGTCTAGGGGGTCGAAACCATCTAGTTCTGCTAAAAGCTGGGTTAATGTTCTATGTATCTCTCTTTCACCTGAAGTACCAACATCAAGTCTTTTAGCAGCTATAGCATCTATTTCATCTATAAACACTATCGATGGAGCTTTCTTACGTGCTAAAGCAAAAACTTCTCTAACAATTCTAGCTCCTTCACCTATGAATTTTTGAGCGAGCTCAGAAGCAACAAGCCTTATAAATGTTGCATTAGTTTCTCGAGCAACTGCTCTAGCAAGTAAAGTTTTTCCACAGCCTGGAGGTCCATAGAGTAGAACACCTTTGGGTGGCTCTATACCCATGGCTCTAAACTTATGGGGATATTTTAAAGGTATCTCTACAGCTTCTCTTATCTCCTCTATCTGCTTATCTAGCCCCCCTACGTCTTGGTATGTAACATTAGGTCTTTCCTCTATTTCGAAAGCTTTTATGTAAGGGTCTTCAGATCTAGGTAGAACTTCAACTATAGTAGAGCCTCTTTGATTGAGTGCTACAGAGATACCAGGTTTGAGTTTAGATCTATCGATAGTGGGAAGAATATATACGACGAGTATAGGACCTGTCGAACTTTTAACGAGAGCTCTATCGCTGTCTAGAACTTCTAGAAGAGTTGCCTCAATAAGCGGTGCAGCTAGCAGTTTCTCTACCTGCGACTTGTAGTAATCTAGCTCTTCAGCATATTTACTAAGTTTCTCTTGTAGTTGCTCAATCTCCATCTCAAGTTCTCTAACACGTGATTCTAGGTATTCAACGTAGCTATCATGTTTACTGCTATCCTCACTATGTTCAATAGCCAACCTTATACACCCATACAATCTTTGCTAGGTATAAAGATAAAAACAGCTAACCGCTTAATATCTTTGGTGGTTTAACTGAGATCAGGAAATCAAGTAATATACTGCGAAATGTGTGGTTCACCTGTAGAGGTTAGCAAGAGCAAGAAGATTTATGTAGATGGAGCAGAACTGACAGTCTGTCAAACATGTGGTGCTAAATTACTAGCTAAAGCAGTTAAACAAGAAGCTCTACAACAGAAAAATCAAGGTATTCAACGTTCATCTTCATCAATCGGTAGAGTTTTGCAGTACTCTTCTACTACTAGGCAAAGTCCTTCTCAGAAAGGTGTTCAAACTTCACAATCTACGAAACCTATTAAAACATCTGTAGATGAAAAGCTTGAGTTGATAGAAGATTTTGCTGAAAAGATTAGGAGAGCTAGAGAAGCTGTGGGGTGGGATCAAAAAACATTAGCATTGAAATTAAAGGTTAGTGAAAACATTATTAAGAGAATTGAGAGTGGTAAGCTAAGACCTCCTATCGATTTAGCTCGGAGAATAGAAGAAATCCTTAATGTAAAGATACTTGTTCCTGCAGTTGACGATATGGTTTCAAGTAAAGGTAAAGTTGAGAAGTATGTTACATTTGGAGAAATAGTGTCTATAAGAGGTGGAGAGGAAGATTAAGAGCATGATTGAGCCAGCGATTCTCGTCATAAAGGAGGAGGATCTGGAGAACGCTAACGAAATAATTTCAATAGCTAGAGAAGCAGGTTACGATATAAAGGAGGTTGTCTATGTAAAAAAAGTAAGCTCAAAATGCTACCTGACTCCAGGAGTTCTCGAGAAAGTAAGGAACACTATTAAGAGTAACGGAGTCAAGAAGGTATGTATCTACGATGAGCTGAAGCCTAGGCATGTTACATGTTTAATGAAGGAACTAAACGTTGACGTAGTAGATAAGGTCATGATGATCCTTAATGTATTTCAACAGCATGCAGGGTCTAGAGAAGCTCTGCTCCAGATAGAGATTGCGAGGCTTAAACATCAACTTCCCCTAATAAGAGACTGGGTTAGAAGGGTGAAGCTAGGAGAGCTCCCAGGATTCTTAGGTCCAGGTAGATATGCTATTGATGTATACTACAAGCATATTACAAAACGTATAGCTAGACTATACAAAGAGCTAGAGAAACTTAGGGAGAGAAGGTTGAGGGAACGGGAGGCTAGGAAGAAACAGGGGTTTATACATATAGCGATAGTAGGCTACACGAATGCCGGTAAAACAACGATATTTAATGTGCTTACAAATCTCTCAAAACCTACTGGAGTAGAGATGTTTACAACTCTTTCCCCCAAGTCCTATTTGGTGAAGGTTTGCAACTATAACGTAGTTGTAGTTGATACTATAGGATTCATAAAGGGGATACCTCTAGATATTATAGAAGCATTCAAAGCTGTTCTCGAAGAGATAAGCACTGCTGACGCAATTATGCTGATCATCGATGGAAGTAAAGATTTTAACCAATTGGAGCTAGAACTTCGCACGGCATTTAGTATATTAAGAGATACAGGTTCTATAACAAGGCCGATGATAATAGCCATCAACAAGCTAGACCTTATCGATGATGGATTAGAGGAAAAGGTGAACATCGCTAAATCTATAGCTAGTGAATATCAGGCATTCCTAGTGGATATTGTATTCATCTCAGCTTTAAAGAGAATAAATGTGGATAACCTCAAGGAGTCTATATGTCGTACTGTAGAGCTTATCCAGAAGAACTTAATTTAGATGTCTATGTGCTTAGACTAGGTCATAGACCTGGGAGAGACAGGAGAGTAACTACCCATGTGGCACTCGTTGCAAGAGCTTTTGGAGCTAAAGGTATATACATAGCAGATGCTGTAGATGAATCTGTTAAGAGATCCATAGAGAAAGTAGTGCAGAGATGGGGAGGAACTTACTTTGCTCTCCTAATGGGGGTTGACCCCCTCAGGATTGTTAGAGAGTTCAAGGAGAATCGTGGATGTATTGTACATTTAACAATGTACGGACTACCTGTAGACGATGTAATAGAGGTTATTAAGAAGAACTGTAGAAAATTATTAATCATAGTAGGGGCTGAGAAGGTCGAAAGGATATACTACGAGCTAGCAGATTATAATATAGCTATAGGAAATCAGCCTCATTCAGAAGTATCGGCTCTAGCTCTATTCCTAGATAGGCTTTGGAGTGGTGTTGAATTGAAGTTATGTTTTAAAGACGCTAAACACTATATAGTACCTAGTACCAGAGGAAAAGTGGTGAAGAAAGTTGGCTGAAGAGATAATACTCAAGGTTGTAGAAGCACTTTCCGGAGAAAGCGCTAGGAAAATAGTTGAGCTTCTCATAAGTACAGAGAAAGGTATGAACGACGAAGAGATCAGCAATACCCTCAATGCTAGGGTAAACGATGTTAGAAGGATTCTCTACGACTTAGCGAATAACGGATTCATAGCCTATAGACGGTCTTCTGGAGAAGGTTCCAGATGGTATAACTATGTATGGTTTACAAATAAGGATATGATTCTACAGGCGATCAGTAGAAGAAAAAAGGAAGTGGCAAGAGTTTTAAATGAATGGTTGTCGCATAGCGAGTCTTTACCAACATATATTTGTCCTTTCGATTTTAGTTTATACACATTCGATGATGCGTTTGAAAACAGCTTCAGATGTATTAAATGTGGAACAGACCTTGTAGAAGTAGATAATAGTAAGGTAGTTGAATTCATTAAACAGCTTATAAACAAGTTAAGTAAGAGCCTATAGCCATGCCTTTTATAGTGGTAGATCTATTCTCAGGTGGTGGAGGTTTTTCGCAAGGATTTAGAAAAGCAGGGTTCAAGATAAAGTTAGCTCTAGATATAGATCCGGTGTGTAGTAAAACCTACAGTATGAACTTTCCTGAGACAGTAATGTTTGTTGAAGACTTAAGAGATGTAAGTGGAGACGATATCAAGTATTTCTTAGGTAATCGTCTAGATATCGTTATAGGGAGCCCACCATGTGAGCCATTTACAAGCGCAAATCCTAACAGAGAGAAAGATCCTCTAGACCGACTGTATAGAGATCCTATGGGGGTTTTAGTGCTTGAATATATAAGAATCGTTGGGGAGCTAAAGCCGAAGATATTCATAATGGAGAATGTCCCAGCTTTAAATATTCCTGTGTTAAAAGATGTACTTCTGAAAGAGTTTAAATATTACGGCTATGAAAGAGTTTACTTCAATTTACTGAAAGCTGAGGATCATGGAACACCTAGCCGTAGATCAAGACTATTCATATCAAACGTATTGTTAAATCCTAGACCTCTAGGTAAGATTGTGACGGTTAGCGAAGCTATAGGTGATATATCGTGTGAAAGCGATCTACCTAACAATGAATGTACTCAGCTATCTGACAGAAAGTTGAAGAGAGTAGCTAGATTAAGATGGGGTAAAGCTCTCTACTACTACCAAGGTGCTAACAAAATGTTGCCTAACTATATAAAGCTTGACCCATTCGATATAGCCCCCACGGTTTTAGGTTCCTCGAGATTTATACATCCATATGAGAACAGATTGTTAACAGTTAGAGAGCAAGCAAGGTTAATGGGTTTTCCTGATCATCATATATTCTACGGTGATAAAGACCAGCAGTATAACCAAGTAGGAGAAGCAGTTCCACCAACACTCTCCCATGCTATAGCTTTATACCTGTTAAACACATATTTTACGTAAATAGGTGTCAATATGGTTAAAACAGTGTACTTAGTTGCCTACTCACCCTCAAGTCCTCAAAGAGTTCAAGACCTAGCGAGATTAGCGTACTCAATAGGTATAGTATCAGCATTTATAGTTATAAAACCTGTTGGAATGGCCGCTCAGGTGGGGGTACCAGAAGTCTTTAGACTAGCGTATAAACTCGATAAAAGGTTCTTTGTTTTTCCACGACTTCAAGATCTTAAAGAGGTTATAAATATAGAGCAACTTCTTTTTGTTCTACATCAAAATGATGTTCGAGATCTATGCGAGACAAGTATAGATAAGAATAGCATAGCACTTATTGTTCAAGCAGGTGAAACACCTTTCACAAAAGATGACTTGACCATGGGATTACCTGTAAAACTTAGCGAAATAGATAGCTACTGTTTCCCTAACCCTGTAGCTGATGCCGCTATAGCCTTGGTCAAGCTCAAAAACATTGTTACGAAGGGTAGTTGCTAAGCTTACTAAATCGGTTGGTATCTTTGGAAAGAGTACTTGTTTTAGATGCTAATGCAAGACTTAAAGGTAGGAGACTTACAACTTTGGATGTTATTGGTTCTGGGCCAAGAGTTGTATCAGCTCTACTTAATTACTATGGGTTTAAAGCCGAGCTTCATCCTTACGAGCATTTTATTAGCAATAAAGATATTTTAGAGGAATTCGATGTATTAGCAATATCGTTTATGGTTAGTGATATAAAAGCTGTTAAAAAAGCTGTTGATTTTTGGAGAAAGAATAGAGGTAGAGAAAGATTAGTCATACTTGGAGGACCAGGAGCTTTAAGTATAAAAGCATTGAAGTTGCTGGATTTTGATATAGCTTTCCTAGGTGAAGCTGAGTCGATATTTAATGAGCTTTTCAATATTCATGGATATAAATCTTTTATTGAGTTTTTCGAGGAGGTACGAGTATTAGATAGAATTCCCAAGGGTATCGCTGTAAAGAAAGATGATAAACTGTTAGATGGTGGAATAGCTCCTTGGACTCCAAGAGAATTACTGTTTAAGGTATTACCAGATATTGATGGTGTTCGAAGGTACCCTTTCTACTGGGCTTGTAGAGTCTATGTAGAAGTTGTTAGAGGGTGTAGTAATTTTAGAAGGCCGTTAGCAACATCTAACGGCAAGATATGCATCAAGTGTAATTTATGTACATCAGCGAAATTTGCTGATAGACTATTTTGTCCAGTAGGTATTCCCCCAGGTTGTGGATATTGTAGTGTTCCACTAATACATGGATATCCAAGGTCTCGAGATAGATATTCTATTGTTGAAGAAGTTCGAAAACTTCTCAATATAGGGGTTACAAGGATTGTGTTAAGTGCCCCTGATTTTTTGGACTATGGACGCGATTTGAGTGTAAAAGAACCTATAACAGATCCCTGTAGCCCTCCACCAAATATTGAAGCTATTGAAAATCTTCTCAAGGATTTAGTAAGTCTCGAGAAAGTAGCCGATGAAAAAGCCTCTATACTTATAGAAAATGTTAAAGCGTGCTTAGTAGATGAATATGTTGCAGAAACTCTGGGTAGATATCTGAAAGGAGTAGCGATCTATATAGGTTTAGAAAGTTGTAGTGATAGGCTTCTAGAAGCAATCGGAAGACCAAATAAATGTAAAGATGTTTTAACTGCTTTACAGCTTCTGTCTAGACATGGGCTTAAACCCTATGTATACCTAATGCGTGGTCTGTATCTAGAAAAAACTGAAGATATCGCTAAAACAATTAACGTTATACCTATTCTGCAACAACTAGGTGTTGAAAGAATTGTTCTATACAAATTTAGACCATTACCAAGAACAGCCTTTAGTAAAGTAGAGAAAGTCAAAGATCCTGAATACCAAAAATATGTTGAACTTCTAAAGAATAAAGTTAAAGAATTCAATGAATACTCTAAAGAAAAATTAATGAATAAAATCGTAGATGTGGTAATAGCTTCAGAATACCCAAGAAATAAGAGGTACCTTGTTTCATACCCTTTGTATCATGGACCAGTTGTACTACTTAGAGCTTCTAGAAGATTTATAGGATGTATAGCAAGAGTTCGTATAATGAAAGTTATTAGCGATAGAATTGTTTTAGGCTCTATAATATATATAAGAAATAGAATTGTAAACCTTAACACAATAACTTAAAATGTATACCACTTAACACAAGTAAAACCCTATCTTATATCATCACACGGTGTTGGTTAAAACTATAGTTAAAATACTAAGAAGTTATTAAGAGTTTCCACAAATTAAAAAACAGTGTAAACAAAATAAGCTTTGGTTGGGTGACACAATGAAGGTTTCAGTAATACAGCTTACATCTTTTGACGATATGGTGTTATTCTTATACTCAAGACTAACTGCTATGAATTTAAGCACATCTCTGTTATGCAATGAGAAAAACTGTTTTACAATAATATCAGCTACAGATGAACAAATATTTGTAATAACATCTCCACCACCTAATCAAAAATGTAGATACGCATATCTAGACGATCTAGGGAAAACAACATGTTCAGAGACACCTATACCAGGAAGACCTACGGTATTTATTGTAAATGTAAAAAATGTTAGAGAAACTAGCAACATCATAGAAGCAATAACATAATCAACATAGTTAACTTCAACTAGTTAATAATGTAACCTAGCTATAAATATTTTTAGGCTTACACGAAATATCCATTATGTTAGATACAACATTTGTGCGGGGGTGCCCGAGCCAGGTCAAAGGGGTCGGGCTGAGGACCCGATGGCGTAGGCCTGCGTGGGTTCAAATCCCACCCCCCGCACCATTGGCTCTCCATCGCTTTAAATTGTTTAAGGATCTCCTCCAGCTCATCGCAACGACCAATCAGCTTTGAGCGCTTCTTCTTTGTTTCGGGGTCGTACCATTCCTTGTAGAGATAATAGTATATTCTATCGTTGTACCTCTGTCTCTTAATGCGGTAGAATGGGGACATAAGCCCACTCATATTTTCCACACCATGCCCAGATATATTAGAGTTATACTGGGGCATGAGTACTGCTGAATGACTGCGCTGACCTCCTCCCCGCCCTGAAGTGCGAGGGTTCCTGTGAGGGCGGTTCACTGGTTCTCCTCATCTATTTGGGTTTACATCTGTCATTTGAGGAACATTTAGGGGGGTCAGAGCTCCCCACATCTGGATTAAAGCTCTCTTCTCAATGTTTAGAACTGCAACTGTATCTCTATCGGCTTCGAAACCACATCTAGAGCACTTCAATCTTCTGTAGCTGTTCTCAATAAGCTTAAAGCTACACATTGGGCATGTTGATGATGTTCCTCTTGGTTCTACAACAATTATGGGTACTCCGTTTTCTCGCATTGCCAATCAATCCATTGCTCTAATCTTCCACATCCTCCCATGGAAACCCTATAACAAAACTTGCAACAACATCTATATCAGTTTTGTGCGCGATGCTCAACTTTTTCACATTTTCAAAAAACTTCAGCACATGATCAACAGTTATTCTCTTACCCATACTGTCTAGCGTCTTCTGCGAACCCGATTCAACACCGACAAAGAGGCCTATGCAACCTCCATCTACAAGCATTTTCATAAAATTGAGGTCCTGTAAATGATCAACTCGAGCACCACAAGCAAACGCTATGTCAAGACCCCTCTTCTTCAACTCTCCCACAATATCGGAAACATATTTCTGAGACCATGTCAGTTCATCATCTGTAAAGATTATGTACCTAGCTCTATACTTATTAACTAGTTGTTCTATCTCATCAACAACATTAGAAGAGCTCCTAAACCTCATTCTCCTTCCCCAGAAGTATGATGTTGAGCAAAATACGCATTCATATGGACAGCCGCGAGACGCCATCACATGTGCAACACTGAGGTTCTTGCCCAATACTGTGTATCTATCCATTGGAAGGAGGTGCCTAGCTGGAAAAGGAAGCGAATCTAGATTTTCTATAGGTTTCCTACTATTAGTTACAATAATATTACCCTCGCCATCCTTAAACGCAATGTCATCCACACTCTTCAACACATCTTTTGAAAGTCCATGTCTCTCTAAAGCTTTTACCAGCTCCAGTATTGTGTACTCACCTTCAAACCTAACGACAACATCAAAACCATTGGACAGAGCCTCGCCATACATAGATGTTGGATGAGGACCTCCAGCGACAAGTACTATGTCGGGAAACAGCTCCTTCAACCTCTTAGCCATTTCATAACCTTTTACAGCCATTGGTGTCAATAGAGAGAACCCTATTACATCAGGTTTAAACTCCTTAACAATCTCAATAAACCCTCTATCCGTCAACCTAAGCGTTGGAGAATCAACAACTCTAACACTATACCCAGCATTTTCAAGAACAGCTGCTATGTAGGCAAGCCCAAGGGGAGGTGCATTTATTCCCCCAACTCTGTATATCTCAAGATCATGTATATTTGGTGGAAGAGCTAGCAAAACCCTCATAACCACACCGCCATGCCTAAAACACAATGCAGAATTAAAATAGCTAACATTAAAACACACAACATGCTACCCAAATAAGTCACTCCATCAAAACAACATACTACCACCAATAACACCTGCTTAAAACACTCTACACAACTTCAAATAGCAACACTACATAAACACACCAACAACATGTACAGTACAATGCTAACCTGCCATACATTTGAAAATACAACACGCTCTTCTTACACTGCTTCATCAAAACACTACAACAAAACTCATCAAAATAGAGATGTCTCGGGACATTGTGTTGCCATAAACATTGAAGCGAAAGAGTGTAGAGAATTAAGATTGCAAGACACTAATCATTTAGTTCAAGGCGAGGTCAACACTAGAATCGATAGTGCAAGAAGCTGGGCTCATACCCTCCTTCCATCTACAAACATTTTTACAAGCTCTGTGCAAAACTGTCTTGACTAATATTCAAAATGTGCTTTAGCATAACCTCTTTAATATCTTTACTTATTGTATAAAACCTATATTTCCTTCCTTCAGAAACAACTACAACAGTTTCTTCTACAAATGCATATTCCTTGAGCTGCTTTAAAGCATAAGCAATTTTTCTATAGTTGACTTTGAGCCTTCTGGAAAGAGCCCTAATGCTCAAAGGGCCATTCCTGCTAAGCTCTATAAGAACCTTTACTCTTATGTCATCATCAAGCATGGAGATGAGATTTCTAGTCACCTTAAGAATATCCTCTTTTTCCTCAAATACCATAAAGCACTCACATCTGCAATCATTCTCTAGCCTAGCTAGTATTAACTAGGTATTACTAAACTAGTTTATAAATCTCTTGTAGCACTCTCACACACTGTTTTTGATGTTGTTACGCGTTTGTGTTGATCAATGCAATGCAACAATTCCCAGCATGAGGCAAATGAAAAACCCTGGATAAGTTAACCATAGAAACATGTCATCAAAAACCCATGTTACAACAAATTATTATTGGTAGAAACATGAGACATGGTCCAAAGGCATGGCGATAAACCTGAGGTGTGGTGCCCCTGGGCTATTTTGATTTGTTGGTTAGGAGTTGGATTCATGAACTTTGGATTCGCTAGATGGGGTGGGGATTGTGTGAGGTTATGAAGTTTGTTGGCAGATGTGCCACGTTGGGGCCATGCCTCTTCATTCCTAGAGAGTGTAGATCTTGTCCTTATCTATCACATAGTATTTCACTGTAGAGTCATTTACAACTTTATGTATAGGTGTTTCGAGAAGGCGAGCTATTTTTACAAGTTCTTCTGGTTTACTAACTTGTATTAAGGTGAGTTTCTCTGGCATATTCTTTACTTCAATAATTATGTTTCTATACCTTGACTCAAATCTCTTCAGGGGATTCTCTTTTTCTGCAATTCTCGCTTTTGTCACTAGAAGTGTAGCTGTTGCTATGGATCCTAGCGCTGATGCTATAGTTGATGATATTCTTGCACTTTCTATATCTACTCCAAACACTTCTTGTTTTTCGTAAAGAGTTTTCTTCTCTTCTACAGGTGTTGTTAGCTGTAGGTTTCCTGCAACATCTATTCTGTTCCTTGTTAAATCAATGCCTAGGGTAATGCTATGGTTATATGTATCCACTTTTGTAACTGAGCCTATCTCTGTCTTTGCATCAATGTATGTGGTTATAACTATGCTGAATGTTGATAGTCTCAGCCCCGCCTCTCTACATAGGCTATCCATAGTCTTGATAGTGCTATTCAAATCTATATAGATGTTTGTCGCTGCTTTTTCTGAGAACTCTGTAAAGTTATCGAAATACTTTTTGCTCCATCCATCAGGGTGAAGCAGTAAGATAACTGTTCTCAGGGTTCCATAGGTCTTGGCATTGATAGCCCTATATATGTAGCTTATGTTTATGTCGTTGACTAGGTTTAGGTATATGGGTATCTTGGTATCGGCAGAGATAACAATATCACCATATATATTATTTGGCTTCATATAGAAGTTTACTTGGTATCTAGATACCTTAGTGTAGCTATAGAGTGTTATCTGCATAGCCCTGTAAGGCTCTCTCATATAAGAGTAAACACCTATAACACCACTAAGCAAGGTGATTGCCATGGCTATTAGCAGAGCTGCTGTAAATACGAAGCTCTTTTCCACTTTCAAAACAGTCACCCATAATTAGAATGCCGAGCTCTAGATATAAGTCTTCTTCTCCACGCATATAGAGCTAAAAGAACTATTGTAACCGGGAGAACAACACTTAATGCTGCTGGCGATATTTTGAATATTGCCAAACCTTGCTGTAGTGCTAGAGTTGCTAAACCTATTTTCGGTATGCTTCCAACAACCTTCCCAACAACGCTACTACTGTCAACTACAAATGGATCTGGATCTGGATTAGCATCGCCTTTTGTTCTAAAGCCACCTTCTGTCACATTGATGACCCTGTGAACAACAATCATGTTTTCAAATCTAAATGCAATCACATCGCCTATAGACACATTAAAAGGTTTTCTAGCGTCAATCAAAACAATATCGCCAATATCGAGCGCTGGTCTCATACTACCACTTACAACAACCATTGGCACGATCCTCATATAGGCTGAGAATAGTATTGAGACAGACAACACATACAAAATAACGGTGAACGCTATGTCGATGAATTTCCTATACCTCCTCCTAAATACCTCTTTCGCAAAGCCTTTGAGCACAGGCACTCCATAGAGAATGTATGCTGCAGCACCATAGTACATCAACATGGATATAGCTGACCAGAGAACTCCAAGACTATAGATGTCTAGGACTATTGGCGAAAACCTCCAGTACCCATCAACAACAGCCCTAAAGGTAACAGCAGGCAGAAACCCGCCATATAGATGAATCAACGACACTACAAAACTATACATAAAGTCTCTTGCTACAGGCAAAGGTGACGACAAGAAGCCTTGGACATAGTTAGCTAGGCTTGGTATAGTCTCGCCAAAGAACACACCAACAATAACACCAGTTAAAAGCATGGCAAAGCGCTTTCTAAACAAATCCATTGCAATAGACCTAGAAACCTCAGCACCAACAATACGTACAAGAAAAAGAGCTAAACTAGAAAGAAAAGAGAGAATCGATAGCCTAGGCCTAGCAGCAAAACCCCAAACAAAACCAAGAAAAGTATACAGAGAAATGAACGCTAAGGCTATTGAGAGAGAGCTGTAGAGATCCAGATAACCTAGACCTCTGCGAAAAGCAACAAAATGAATAGACAAAGCCAAAACAAAGCCCCAAACAAAATAAGTTAAATAGAACCCTAGAAAACCCCCTAAAACAGTAGCAAAACTAGGAATAAAGAACAGCAAAACAAGAAACAAAAATTCTAGGAGCCTCCTACTAAGCCCAAGCACTGCAACACACCACACTACATACTAGGAAAGGATGAGGCGAGATATGAAGTATATTAAAAATATATTGATTTTATTTATTCTACGCATTAGATTGAGAGTCCGCTCATTCCTCCTCTAGTGGTATAGATGCTGACACTAATTTGCTACCTATATTGGTTACAACATATGCAGCATTATCAAATTGCTTATCGAGGCTAGCCCAATCGCTGCCTACAAGTCCAGGTGCAGGCTTGAACTTTAGATACACCAAGATTGTTTCACCAGCCCTTAGAGGTATGCCAAGGTTTATGCCTACAGTAACTACATTGTTCGTATTATCTACAGTATAGCTGTATTTGCTGGAGTCTAGCTCTGTAACACAATTACTACTATTTAGCAGGTATACACGCACTTTACCATCTCTACCATCCTCTACATCAAAGTGAAAGTCATATCTATCAGTAATACTTATCTGGGTTATACCCTCACCAGATATCTGTATAACACCGTAAAACGCTCCAGGAGCGACACTCTTGATTTTACCTTTATAAGGTCCTGCATTAGGTACCTCCACCTTTATACTATTTAGTGGTGTTCCTAGCTTAGCTGGACACTTTTTAACATTAACATCTGTTTGTCTAAAGTCCTTTGTTACTATTAGCTGTGGTGGTAATCGTCTTAACCCAAAGTTGTTGTCTGTGCTATGGGATCCTGGCGAAACTGTTACAAGTAATGTGAATGAGGTGGTGAACTGATAGTTTGGTAGGGCAGTAGCTTTTATTGTGTACTGACTTAGTGTTAGTGGATATACCGTAAAGATGTAGTAGCCATTGTTATCAGTGCAAGCCTCGCCAACTTTGTTTCCGTGATCATCGTACAGCTCTATGTATACACCAGGCAGTGGATCCTCATTGGGATCCCATACACTATTCCCATTAGCGTCGTTGAAAGCGTAACCGCTTATGGTGGCAGACTTTATTGCCACAGCTACCTCATTCCACTGAATATAGCTTAGATGCAACTGTACATTGTAAGAGGTTCCCTGCTCAGCTGCTTGCAACACCTCTAGGTATATCTCATACGATGCCTTCTCTCCTGGATGTAGCTGTAACAGCATAGGTTCAAACATAATTTTTATGCCTTCAGGTATCACAGGCATTTCGTAGAACGGCCCTATAACAGGTACAGTACCAGTGTTACTCACATTGAAGTATACTGTGCAGCTATAGCCTGGGTACCCATTCACAATAGTTATGTTAAGGTCTAAATCATTATTGCCAGCAGCGTTACCCAGATCCTCATTCTCAACATCATTTAAGTTAACGATGCAGTCTGCAACCCAAGGCTTTCCATACTCGTTACCCTCAACAACCTTATAGCCATCGAAGCTGACATCAACATCGCCTGTAGTTACAGTGACGTTGGTCTTTAAAACATCGCTCCACATAGACACGGCTGAAGCCAGCATCAAAGCCAACACAAACATAATTGACATAAACAAAGTTTTTCTCATATATATTCACCTAATAGACGATACATAAAAATAAAAATAATTTAATTTAACTCCCATTCGCCCTTTACCCTAGGTTTACCCTAAGGAAGCTTCATTCCACTGTATTCCCTTGATTAGTATCTCTATGTTGTAAATGCTACTCTGTTCAGCGTCTTGCTCAACGTGTGTATCTACAGTAAAGGAAGTGCTTTCCCCAGGATGTAGTTGCAGATTCTCTAAGCTAGTGAAGCATCCCCAAAGCACTATATCAGCTTCTCCATCGTTATCAACATCACAAGCATAATAGTACTGTCCCCACGCATGATCTAGCTTCCTTTCGCATAATGTATTATTGGCATATACAGTGACACTGAGTTTTACAGGTACTGAGCCTGTATTTTTGACAGATACATCATGGACTTTGCAATAGTAGCATGGATAAGCATTATTTATTGTGATAACAAGCTCGAGGTCATTGTCTCCAGCAGGGTTACTTAGATCCTCATTCTGTACCTCATATAGAGAGGCACTGCAGTCTGCAACCCAAGGCTTTCCATACTCGTTACCTTCATACACACGTGGCGTGCCAATGAATTTTATATCAACATCCCCAGTATTCACAACACCATTGATTTTTAGTGTATCACTCCACATAGCGATAGCTGATAGTAGTACACCCAAGATTAGCATGGATATAATCATGTATGAGTATGGAGATCTCATGTTATGGTTCACCTTGTACATGGATTAAGGTTAAAAATTTTCACCTGTTTTTCTCTCCTCACTACGTTATACTTCGTTCCACTGCGCAAACGTTAAATCTACTTCGAACGTGTATGTACTACTCTCTGCAGCATTTTGAAGCACAGTTATGTGCAGAGTATAGGTGCTACTACCTCCTGAATCTATCTGGGTGTCCTCCGGTACACTAAGCGATACCGATAGAGCATTTACATCTACATCCATAATGTTGTAGTTAAGTAGTTTCACAGGTATTGTCCCGATGTTATCTACGGTAAATGTAACATCAACAGAGTATCCTGGGTATGCATTGTCAAGCGTTACACTAAGCTTTATTGGGTTTCCTTCTTCAATCACTTCTACATCTACATTACATGATGCAACATCTTTACCCTCACCATTGTGAAATCCTTGTGCTTGTGGATCTGGACCTTCATCGCTGCACATCCAACTGGAGAACTTTACTTTTACCTCTCCCGTTTTTATCGTTGCATTTATTTTCAGTGTGTCACTCCACATTGCTACTGCTCCGGCTATCACCATTATTGCCATTATTATTGGGATTATTGTTTTTATACTCACGGGTTTCACCTTCTAAGTCAATATATGGGTTTATATTGTTGATAGAGGTTTGGCTACAGGTGTATACTTTGTTTATAAACTGGTGTTGCAGTTTTCAAGGAGTAGAATAAATGGGCATGGCTTTGCTTTATACGAGCTCATTTATTACTGCTTCAGCATCACTACATCTCTTATCAGTTTTTTGAAGTTGTCTGGGTTCTCCATAAATGCTCTTACAAGGATTCTCTCCATATTCTCTCTGCCAATCTTTTTGAGTACTGGTTTCAGCAAAAGTTTTCCAATGATGAATTCAACAACTTTTGGACTGTTGTACTTAAGTAGCAAATCTCTGAACTTTTGAGGGTCATCTAGGAGGAGGTCTATGCAGTCAACTCTATAGCTATCTACACATAGCTTATTGAGCTGCTTCATGAAGCCAGGGGCTATGGTGGCCAGATGCCCCTCAACCCACTTCTTCAAAACACTTCTCTGAACCATTTCACAGCACAGCATATAAGATTACTCAGCTTAGTCTACATATACAAGTATAGCAACAACTATAGCACTAAATTTATAAACATTATTACAATAAAGATAAAAAGTTTTATAGACTTTTCCATCCAAATCATTCTTCGTAATAAAACAATACACAGTCTTTGCTATTCCCAAGCTTATGCAGGGTGAGAGTTTAATGGTTGCAGAGATCTTCATAGAGATGAAACTTCTGAACGGCCCAACCACTCCACAGATAAAGACATGAATAGATGAGGAGAATGACGAACCCTTTCTCGTCATTTAGTGTAGAGAGGGGATTAGATATATGAGGTGTGGATCTCAACATGGATGCTTCTCCTCATTTTTGCTTAGCAATGCTCTTAGCTTCATCGAGACTATATAACATGCTATAGCTTCTTACAGCCTTATATACATCTTAATACATTGTATACTCGGTTTTAGAGCATGGCAATTACCTATGATTCGAAAGAGCTCAGGCTTTTAGCTAATGAAATATGCTCAAAATATAGCCTTCTATGCTTTAGTGAACTAGATGATGAAGAGTTCAGAACCATGATGCTGTTTTCCATCACATGGATTGAGACCTTTTACCACATAGATCCTGAAGAATGTGTAGAGGATATCGAATGTGTTGAAAAGGTTTTAACTATCCATGGAGAGGTATATGAGCTGATGCTGAGAGACCGCTATGCTATAGAGCTAAATAAAGAAAAAATCTTCAAAACAATAGAAAAACTATTAAAACTTCAGTAACTAGGCAAAGAAAAACATGCAGACCCCTAACACAAGACACCAACCCACCTAACTACAATATCTCAATTTTTACAACATAATCAATTTTTATCAATCTTTACAGACCCAAAACACTTTAATAATTCTGACCTCCTCTTTACCTTGAAGAACAGTATTCCTGCTAGGGTAGGGAGGTTCTAGACTGTATCTCCACCTCTGGGGGTTCAATCCCGGGCCTGGTCTCCGGCCCACTACCCCTATCCATCGTACTTAGGGCTATGGATAAACAGTTGATCATCGCCAATAGCTTAAAGAGTTTAACACTCATCACCAAGATCAGTTAAACAAAGAGAATTTATAATCTTTTATCATCCCCGCCTTGAAAGGCGAGGCTTTCAGTTGTAACAATGGGAGTAGATAAGATAACAGTTTACCTATCATAGCAAAGGACTAGTCCAAGCAATCAGTAATAGTATTCAGTAACTCACTATTTCTCTCTACTTCAACTACTTCATGATTCAAGCCTATGGAGGTGTTAGCTGATCTTGAGAAGGAGGATCTGCTATATCCTTTAAGGAATGATGAAATACGTCAAAAACTCTTTGAGTCGTTGAGAAAGATTTGTATGGAAAAGAACGTTGGTTGTAACCCTATTTTGCTAGATAATGCAATAAAGAGGTTACTAAGTAGAGCAAGAAGGTTTATCCCAGGGCTGGAGCTCCTGGCTAAGAGCTGGATTGCTGAGGTTTTAAACATGAGGTGCTTCAATGCTTTTCAAATTCAAAACCTACGAATTATTGCGAGAAGGTCATAGAAAACGCTATTAAGAGAATAGTAGAGAGCGTGAGGCAAATGCAGGCAGGATCTCTTGCAGATGCTGCAACTACAAAGGTTTTACAACAGCCAACCTTACAATAAAATTGAAGAGTGATGAAGAGATGACTAAGAAATTTGTTGAGAAATTGGAGAGCATTTTTTATGTTGCAACTATGAGGTATGGCAAAGAATTCCTAAGTAGTGTGGCGAAAGAGTTATGCACAACTTTAAGTGAGGTTAGCGAAGATATGGATTCTTTATGTGATTTAGTATTGAAGAGAGCGGATACAAGGGTTTCCGAGTATGAGGTTATTACTAGAATTAGGCAAAAGATTAGTGGAAAGGATATAGCTAAGTCTGGATTTAGAGAGTTTAGCTATGGCGATGTCAAGGAATGGATTGAGAAACGCTTCAGCTCTATAGACGCTTCTAAATGGCACTCGATAGAGAGGATCCTAAGGCAACTGGCAGAGAGGTGCGTCATAGGCAGGAAATTCTTTGTGGATGGATCATGGGTGGATCATGGCTGTGGAAAGATTGAGAAACCGCCAAGCAAAGATGTGAAGTTCTACATAATCAAGGGTTTTTAGCGAAAAATTCTATTGTTTCCCCAAGTTCACAGCTGTGGCTTCTATGCTTATGCTTTATTATCTCTGCAAGCGTTAGTCTCTTAGTGGCCTCTATGGAGAGGATTGATTGGAGGAAGCTGTTTTCGGATGTAGCTAGGTTCTGTAGCTTGCAAAAGAAAAATGTTAGAGAGTGCATAAAGCTGTACATCTCGCAACATCGTTAATTTTCCATACCCACAGCTGTTGCTACAAGTGCTATAGATAGTTCTTGATGCGTGGATAAACTGTTTTTGTGTATGCTTCGTCTGCCAATGGAATAAAATCCGTGTAGTGCTTTGTTCCTATCCCCAATGCACTTATCCTTCCCTGCAGAAATTCTATGACCTCGCTATCAACTTTGAGCCTCTTCAATGTTTACCTGAACCACTTCCTTATGTATTTAGCTGCTAAGCCGTTCTTCTCAAACACTTCAGCAATGTGCTTAAGGCTCTGAGGTACATACTTATCAAGGCTTATGATACTTTCAGCAACCTCTCTCGGGAGGTACATCACTAAGACGTTTTTTGACTTTCTCCGCATGTCTATGTGGTACCTGTAGACATCTTCCGTTACTTTCACAAGCCTCTCTCTGTTGGAGCTTCTAAGAAGATGGACAGCTTCTGAGAGTCTGCAACCGCTGCTTACTAGATATAGTATAGTAGGGCCCTCCAAACTTTTTGATTCTATCCCTGAGCTCCAATATTCTTGAGTCTGGAGGTACGTAGGCATCGGCATTGCTTCTAGGCTTCTTAGGCAAAGCTTTTCTAAGCTGCTGGATCAGAGACTCGTAGCCTGATTTCTTCCTCTCTACAAAGCTTAGGAATCTCCTCAGAGACTCGTAGAACCTCTTATTCATACCTGCTCTGTCAAAGAAGTTGCTGACATCTTCTTTGCTGCACAGCTTTAGGCCCAGAGCCTTTCGCAAGTAATTTACATAGTCTCTTACTGTTCTATCACTTGTACCCTCCTCGCTCTTCAACCAGTTCGCAAACTCTTCAAGTAGAGAATCTGAGAGCGAAATACAGACCTGACTCTCATTGTTTTTGCCACTAATCGCAGCATCTTCAGAGCCGCCATGTCTGGGGTAAAAACATTCAACTCCTTGTTGATGGAAAAGCTTTTTATTCTCGGGCTGAGGACCCGCTGGCGTAGGCCTGCGTGGGTTCAAATCCCACCCCCCGCACCAGTATATCTCTAATCAATATCTATTTGACATAGTTATAGAATTATTCGTACAGTTCTATCTATCATTGTGTAAAACGATTGAAATTGTTATGCTTAACTTTAATTTCAAGGTTAAAAACTGTGTACCAAATAAGATACCACGGTTTGAGTTTTATGAGTATTTTTGAACTAGATAAAATATACAATTTGGAGGACCTAGTTAAACAAGATATAGTTGTTGTTATGAGGAATTTGTATAGACGTAATTTGATCTCAGCTTTATCTGGTAACTTAAGTGTTAGATTACCTGGAACCAACTATTTATGGATAACACCTTCAGGGCTTCATAAAGCTGTGTTAAAAGTAGATGACTTAGTAAAAATCGATCTAGATGGCAATATAGTTGAGGGGCATCATAAACCTTCTTCGGAATGGAGATTCCATGTGGCTATATATAAAACAAGGTCTGATATATATGCTATAGCGCATACTCATAACCCTGCGGTACAGATCTTGGATCTTCTAGATATAAAATTAGATCCAAGTATATTAATTGAGTCGAAGTACTACATAAAGGGAATAGCTTATGTACCTGAAGCAGAACCTGGAAGTATAGAACTAGCTAAACATGTTGCTGAAGCAGTTGCACCTGGAGTTAATGCAGTAATCTTAAGAAGACATGGTGTAGTAGCGATAGGTAGAAACATATATGAAGCTGAAACAGTTGCAGAAGCATTAGAAGACCTAGCATTGATACAATTATATACAATAACTATGAAAACACTTCTAGATATCTCCAACAAAATAATTAAAACCTCTAATATTAATCAATATAGATAGTCTATTCAGAGTCTTTACCAAAACACCATAAATTATTATAACTGTAAACTTATTTTCTTGTAATACATTACATTGTAGACATACTATATCCTCGATTTTTATCGTATACTTCAGTTTCAGTTAAGGTATGGCTATTTTGCTGGGACGTCATTCTTTGTTCTAAAATTTTTCTAACCATATCTTGGAACCTAGCTATTAATCTCTTTTTATCCTCCATTAGAATTATATCGCTGTAACCAAAGGCTATGATATGGTGTGCAAACGGGCTTGGTGCATAGCGACTAAATACGAATTGAACCTCGATTTCACCTTTACGTATTTTATTGAGAACCTCTTTTGCATGAGTTAGATCCATGAAATCTTCTAAAATCTCTCTATATGTTTCTTCAACTACAGGAAACTTCGGATATTTCTCAACTATTTCAATAAGTTTCTCTGAATTAATTTGTCTCTTAGCTAGAGAAACATCTACACCTTTGTATCTTCTTAATAACATAAAAGATCTTTCTGCACAATGTCTGAATCGTTTTTTGAAAAGCTCTGTTCTTCTTATCGCTTTCCTAGCTATAGACTCTACACTATCTTGGTTAACCTCTCTTATTACCTCCTCTATAGCTTTCTTAAGAATGCTATCTTTTATTTCTAAGTTCTTTAGCATCAGCATGAATCCATTATCTGTTACGCTTATCCTTATATTTTCACCTAGTTTTCTACTCAGAGCATAAGCGTAGGCTCTTGACAAAACATCGTTTACCCTTCTTCCAAATAATGAATGGAAAATTATGTTGGTGGTAGCGGATTCGAAATCTCTCCATATTTCAATAACTATAATCTTATCAGATGGTACTACACCTGTATAAAGTAGTTGCTCATATATATACTCGTAGATATACTCAGCAGCATGCTTTTCTAGTTCGTAGACTTTGACAAGGAAATCTATAACTTCTTCCCTAAGCATACTCTTAACCATTTCTGCTACTAGCCTTCTAAACCTCCCAACCTCTATCGCTGAGTCGTATGCGAGCGGAAGCATTTCAGAAAACCATATAGGTACAGTAGGTTTCTCCCCTTCAGCAGGCGATACAAATACATGAGTAGGATTAATAGCTAGAACTCTGTAGGTTCTCCCCCCTAATACAAATATGTCTCCAGAGCTTAAGATCTCTACAAAACCTTCCTCTAGATCCCCAACATATTTCTTTCTATTCTCTATAACAGCAATAACTGGTACCTTAGCTTCATCGGGTATAGCTCCTACGTTAAGCTGATAGATCATCCTAGCTCCTCTTCTCCTACCAACAGTCTTACTACTTTCATCGTACCTTATCTTAGCATAGACATTGTAATCCTCGAGTCCTGGGTAGTTACCAGTTAAGTAATTTATTACAGATATAAACTCTTCCTCAGTTAAGTCTCTATAGGGATAACTTCTACGTATAATCCTTATAATATCGTCTATAGCTCTAGGCTTCTCTAAAGACATTCCAACAATGTGTTGAGCAAGTATATCAAGGGGTTTCTTAGGTATTTTTACATTATCTATCTTTCTCTCTCTAGCAAGCCTAGCTAAGACACAGCATTCCACGAGGTCATCTCTATCTACTACTAATAGTACACCTTTACTCATAGTATAAGCATTGTGTCCTGATCTACCTACTCTTTGCAGAAGTCTTGTCACACTTTTTGGGCTACTTAGCAAGACTACGAGATCTATGTACCCTATATCTATCCCTAGCTCTAGACTTGTAGATGAAACAACTATACGAAGTTCTCCTTTCTTAAGCCTATCCTCTACATCTAGTCTAACATCTCTACTTAAACTACTATGATGAGCCTCGATCTCGTCAGCATCTAAAATACCGTTAGTGCTCAACATTTTCTTTAACTTAAAGACAACTCTCTCAGTAGCACTACGGGTATTTGTAAAAACAAGTGTTGTTCTATGGGTTTGGATTAGCTTAGCCAAGGTATCGTATATAGACTCGGTTAATACTGATGCAGGTGTGTAAACAAGATCCATCTTCGGGCATATAACCTTAATATCAAAAGGTTTGGCAAACCTAGCATCAACGATTACTACAATCCTAGGATTTCCACGATCATCGTACCCTCCTAGAAATCTCGCTACCTCTTCAAGTGGAGAAATTGTAGCACTCAACCCTATTCTTTGGAAATCTCTACCCACAAGATCTACAAGCCTTTCAAGGGATAGAGCTAGGTGGGAACCTCGTTTATTATTAGCAAGCTCATGTATTTCATCAACAATAACCCACTTAACATCCCTAAGCTTTTCTCTAAACTTTGGAGCATTAAGCGTAAGAGCAAGACTCTCAGGTGTTGTTATCAATATATGCGGAGGTTCTCTAAGCATCCTAACTTTTTCATGTGGAAAAGTATCACTAGTTCTAACAGCAACCCGTATCTCAATACTTCTATAGAACCACTTCCTTATATACTCGTTGATGCTATTCAAAGGGTTTAGCAGGTTTTTCTTCATATCATTATTAAGAGCTCTCAAAGGTGAGACGTAAACTACATAGACTTTATCCTCAAGTTTATCTTCAAGAGCATCTCTAACCAAGCTATCTATAATAGGTAAGAAAGCAGCTAAAGTCTTGCCTGTCCCAGTAGGGCTAGATATAAGAACATTATAACCTTGTTTAATATATGGTATAGACATTCTCTGAGGCGGGGTCAGCTTACCTAGATTATCTTTTACCCACCTAGCTATAGGTTCAACTAAATATCTCAGAACATACTCATCCTCAAAATCTTCAGCATACATTATATCATTGTTGTTCATAGAGCAGTCTTTAACCTCTTAACTAGATCTACATAGATTACTCTAGATCTTGGTAGTGTAAAAAGCTTACAACTTATGAGGAAATTAAATAACTTGGAGTTTAGACAAAGCTTCTCTAATGTTTTGAGGTAAAGATGTATAGTCTATTTCTTCAGATTTCGATATATCGTAACTCCACTCCTTTTGTTCACCTTCAGTAGTTTCATAAACATGTTTTGTTGCAAGTACAGGTACAACAAATAGCTTCCCATCGCTTGTTCTACAAAGTTCTACAATAACTGTTTTACTTCCTTTTTTAACAATGTACCTTTTCTCTACAGTTATATTGTACATCATAGCTCACCCTTTTAGATAGTGAATATCGAAATTATACTAGTCATTATAGGATTACTTATTTCCACTTTTTAAGCTATTAATAAGATTTTGAGGTATTTCAAAGAAATGTTTAGTAACTTCAACTATGTACTTAATCGATGGAAGGGTGTTTGGGATTCCAAAATCTAGAGCAATAGCGTTTTTAGTCATGTTTATATCTATTTTTGTTTTGATTTCATTTTCAGAGATCTTTTTCCCTACTTCGTATGCTATTATAAATTTTGTAAATCTTCTAATGGTTTCCTCCATAGGCTTTAAAACATTGTATATTTTCTTCATAAGTTGAATAAAGTATTGCCTATCTATAAAACCAAAATAGTATAGAGTGAATAAGAACCTTAGAACCCTAGCTACTAGCTTATCATCTATAGATTTACAGAGTTCTGAATCCTTACTACAAAGTTCTTCATAACTTGAAACATTCTGGATGTACTCTATAATCTTCTCTATCTTTATTTCAATATCGAATAGCTTCTCAAGAATCTCCCTGCTTAACTCTCTATCTATCCCCAGACCCCATTTACCTATAATGTATAGAGAAGCCATATCCTTATCATATAGATCAGGGGTTAAACTCGAACCTCTTATAGGCTCTACCCCTAGCTCCTCGTAGCATGTCTGTAGTATTTTCACAGCTTGCTCTCGTGATACAATATTTTCTCTTACTATTCTGCTCCATGCATTTACAAGCACTATAACCCTCTTCCTCTTTATATTCACGATTTTCACCCTACTATGAGTACGCCTTTAATACTCAACATTGGGTATTTTAGACTAGGTATATAAATATCTGTGTATAACTTTAAATCATTTGAATTAAGGTATTTACAATGAGTAAAGCTGATATTGTTATCACCTCAGATAGGACGATGATGACTAATCACCACGGTAAAGAATTTCTAGGTTTTGTTGCTACTGCACCACCTGTTATCTTACCTGAGTTTTTGTGGATGTATATATGTTGTCCAAAACCTAAGGTAGATAAATTTGGAAGACCTTTATTCGCTCCATATGGTTTAAGAAAGATCGAAGCTGTACTACAAGATGCCGGGTTCAATGCTCAAATCGTAGATCCAGACTATTTAAATAAATACATCAATACTGTGAAGATACTCATGATAGGACACCATGATTTCTTTGCGTTCGGTCCTCCGAGTTCTGAATGGTGGTTGATAACAAAGAAAGAGCCTATCAATAGGAGAAGCTTTATTAAGTTAATGGAGAGCGATGTTGTAAAAGCTATGAAGAAGAAAAATGTTAGAATAGTTGTTGGAGGCCCTGCCGCTTGGCAATGGCTATGGGAACCAGAGCTTGTAGATAGATGGGGTATAGATATCATTATTGAAGGGGAGGCTGAGAAGATAATAGTTGGCATTACCAAAAAGCTTCTTAACAATGAACCTGTGCCTAAGTATATATCTATAGGAGCTAGAGAAGTACCTTCAGTAGATGAGATACCGTTAATAAAGAGACCTAGTGTTAATGGACTTGTAGAAATAACACGGGGTTGCCCAAGAGGATGCAAATTCTGTAGTGTTACATTAAGACCTCTACGACACATACCTATAGATAGGATAATAAAAGAGATAGAGGTTAACGTCTCCAATGGCGTAAACCACGCTATATTCCATAGCGAGGATGTTCTACTCTACGGTGCTTCTGGAATAGAACCTAACCCTGAGGCTGTTCAAAAACTTCACAACGAGGTCATTAAAAAAGTACGAAACCTAAATTCGATTGCATGGGCTCATGCATCTCTTGCCGCAATAGTTTATTCTCAAAGAAAACACAAACTTATATCAAATATTACAGAGACTATCTATTCAAATCTTGAACAAGATTATCTTGGTGTAGAAGTAGGGATAGAGACAGGTTCACCAAGGCTAGCCAAGATAATAATGCCCGCTAAGGCAGCCCCCTTTAAACCAGAGGAATGGCCCTACATAGTAGAAGAAGCATTCTCAATAATGCACGAACATAAGATAATACCTGCTGCAACATTCATACTTGGTTTCCCCGGTGAAGAACCTGACGATATAGTCAAAACAGTAGAACTCTTAGATAGATTAAAGAGCTACAGAAGCATAATAGTACCAATGATATTTGTCCCTATGGGTGCTTTAAAGAGTTCTGAAGGCGGTATAACAGGTCTCAAATTTACCCAAGAGCATGCAGAGGCTATGAGAATAGCGTTTTGGCATACTGTTAAATGGGCTGAAGACATTATGAACAACTTCTATCTACACAAAAAAATCTATGCACCATTAAAACTTCTACTTAGATTATTTGTATGGATTGCAAAACAAAAAGTGGTTGATATTGAAAAAAGTCTATTACCTAAGCTAGAAACAATAGATCTTACATTAATAAAGAGCGGATGTAAAGAAGTATGTTAATGATGAATGAGGAGTTGATATAATATAGCTAGTGAGATCTATTTGGTTTATAGTTAATAACTAGCCATTGGTTACCTAGTTATATAGTGTGGTTAAAAGTGAATACAACAATAAAGTCGCATGTTTTACTAAGTATGGCGATGCTAAGAGAATTATACAACAAAATAGCTTACTATAAATCTATAATAGACAAGAACATATCTCGATACATAGAATACAAAGAAAAAATAAGTAATATAGCACCGGAAAAATTACATGATATTGATAGAGAAATAGACACTCTTAAGACAGTGAATAACCATTTGAATAATATATCAATTTTTCTCGAAAAAATAATCTTAAGACTTGAGACATTAGTTGCAGCAGGAAATAATGTTGTAGCAGCTTTGATTATAAAAGATATTGTTAAAGAGCTTCGACATCATATTAAGGGAGCTCCACCTATACTTGTCATCCTAGTTGATAAACTTGATGAAGTGTCTAGAGCCTTGGTACAAGATTTGAAGTTGCATTACGATGTAAAGAATGTTGAAGCTATATCTTCTTCAGAGGTTTCGAAAATACTTAATGAAGCTAAAAAAGTTGCAAATTTAGATTAATTAATCTCTTTATATCTATTATTTATCGCTAATACCTTTAATATATAGGTATAGCCTTGCCGTTCTCATTGGTAGAGAAACTTCAACTATTTGGATTGGTTTCCACCCAGGTACCTCGAAATCTAGTGTTACTACTCTTGTACCATTAACTAGTTCGGTTTCTAACTTTGGTTTCAATGCTTTGTTTACAGACGTCAATAAGTACATATAGACAATAGTTGCATCCTTTAACAATACATTGAAAAAGTCATCATTTATAAAAACTATTCTATCCAAGACTTTTTCAGCTTTTGCGTTCTCCTTTGCTTTCTCTATCAATGTAGAATTGAGTTCTACACATACACCTTTCTTTGCACCTTCTTTAACAGCCCTTATCACAACTCTTCCATCGCCACATCCTAAATCATAGAATATATCTTCATTTTTTATGTTCGCCAACCTCATTATAATATCCAGGAGCTCTTCTCTCGTTGGTACCCATGGTACCCTAATTCCGCTATAAGTGGTACTCCATGTCAAATCTAGACACCGTTAATCCAGTAGCTTTAAAGCATCAGAAAAAGCTTATTAATCTTGCTGATATTTAAAGATTAAAAATTAATTAAACTTAGATAGATCATTAGCATCTATTTATTGCTATAGGTATCTAAATATGTATATAGTCTTTGGCTTTAAATTATGTTTATCAATAGTTAGAGTATTTGATCCTAGGTCAACTTTGCTCCATTCCGAAGGAGCTAGTTTTAAAAACTCGTCAACAGGTTTCAGAGGTAGCTCTAAACCTTGAATCCAGTAGTGCATAGGTATAATAGCGACAGGGTCTAGAACCTCTATCACTTTCCAAGCGTCACGTGCATCAATTGTAAAGACACCACCCACAGGTATCATTAATATATCTACAGGCTTAAGTTTTGCCCCAACACTAGGTTCTAGTACATGCCCTAGATCCCCTAGGTGAACAATGGATACGCCATTAGCTAGCATTCTATAGACAATGTTTCTTCCCCTTCTTCTTCCTCTATCCTTATCGTGGTATGTTTCCACACCCAGAATCTTTACATCTTCTACAGATGTTTCTCCAGCACTCATAGATAATATTTTTGCACCAGGTTTAGCTACTAAAGCAAAAGCGTTATGATCAAAATGTTCATGTGTTATTAATACTATATCAGCCTCTACATGTGGTGGTTTTAATCCAAGGCTTCTACCATCATGCGGATCAACGACTATTACCTTCCCTTTAGATGTTATTATCTCGAAACATGCATGACCATGCCATCTAATTGTGAGCGTTAAACATCACCTACTCTACAGAAAAACATTTAGTAACGTTAAGTTTTTATGTCTTCCAGACTTTGGTATTGGTTTTGAGGTATATAGACCATAAAGAATAATACTCTCGTTTTCATAGAAATGTACTGGGGTGATAGTCACGTCTTCAACATCCGCAGGTGCTAAGCAATCAAAAGATGAGGCTAAGGATATGCAGCAAGAGAGAAGATTTACTAAGCATATGGTCTACGATAATGAGGCTAAGCTTAGGCAAGCCCTAATGGTTTTGACGAGAATAATGAATGACCCATCTATCCCTAGAAATATAAGAAGAGCAGCAATGTTTGCTATAAGGGCGTTGAATGAAAAAGGGCTGTCTCCAGGTGTTAGAGCAGCTAATGCTATCGGTATATTGGATGAAGTTAGCCAAGACCCTAACATGCCTTTGCATGCTAGAACTCTCTTGTGGTCAGCAATATCTATTTTAGAAACTGTAAAAGATTAATGGAAATAACATCGTTAAAGTGATAAAATGATGTTTACATATAGAGTAAGAGGGCCTTACGCAACAGCATTAGCTAAACTGATGCTTGATTCAGGGCATAGGCTATCTGATCTATCTGAGCAACTTGCTCAAAGATTATCGCTACCGCCTAAAAGAGAGGAGACCCCCCACGCTACGATAAAAATAAGTGAAGAAGACCCTAACACTATTGTTATAATAGGTGAAAAGAGAGCTGTTGAAGAGATTTTTACTTTGTTAATAAAAAAGATACCATATATCAGCTACGAATATAATAGATATGGTCCTTATACAAGCTTTATAGCTAAGATCAGAGGATTAGATAACGGACGCTGTGTCGCAGAATACAAGGATATTCTTATGATAGTTCATGGGCATCCTAAGTGTATAGAAGGAGAGAGGATAGCTGTTCATATAGTTAAACCCGCTTCGCAAACTAATAGAATATCATTAGCTTATCCAGGTATAGCTGTAGTTAAAGATACGTTAGTACTTCTTGATGATAGGAAAGGCAAGGTCATCTTTAGTGAACATATAAAGGATCAAGAGAGAAAAACTTTACTACTCACATTATCAACTAACGTTACGAGACAAGGATATAGTATAAGGTGGCGTAGTTCAGCAAGAGGGGCAACGCTTGAGAAGATAGCTAAAGATCTTGAAGAAGCATTGAAAGATATGGGGATGATCAAGAGTAGTATAGATATTGCAAGAGATATAATTGTTGAAGGCGAAGCTATAGCATTTATAACTTTAACAAGGTTATCAAAGGAATTTCTAGATAATGTTAGGAATAGTATTATACCGACAATTTTAGGTCATCATTATCTAAGAACGTGCGGAAAACTAACAGATTATGCAGATTTAGCTGATTCAATGTCGAAATATATAAATAGAGAAGAATTCTACAAAGCATTGAGGTTCGCAATAGCTGATAATACTCTGGGTAAACACTTTAATATAATACATAAAAAGCCTACAGGCGAAAAAATAGTCATAGGATCTATTGAGATTGCCGATGTTTTGAACGATGAACATTTCGGTAAGGTTTTACTAGGAAGGAGGTTCATAAAGGGAGAAGGAGTTTATAACGGTCTAGGGATAAGCAAGGAGCGTGGCGATATAGCATTTACTATGATACCTATAGATTCTTGGTTTATTGTTCATAGATACTTAAGTACAGGTGGGGAAGAGAAAGGCATATACATAAATATCAACACCCCCCCAGAAATATGCCTAGATAGTAGAACAATATCTTATCTAGATCTCTATGTTGATATCGTGTACGTAAATAACAAGATTGATGTAGTAGATCTGGAAGAATTGAACAAAGTTATCGAGCAAGAGAAACTAAGCAGAGACTTCATAGATATGGTAAATAACACAATTAATTATATTAAGGAAAACTTAGAATATATATTAAATCTAGTCCGTTACAGCACAACATAAAATATCTAATAGAAATTACTCTTTAGATGCTTTATGCTCTAAGCTTAGTTCTCTTAAGTATCTAAGAACAGCTATTTCTGCTATTTCTGCAGCCTCATATATAGATACCATAGCTTCGTGTGATATGGCTAATATCCCTGTTACATCTATACATTTAGAAACTCTAGACAAGATCTCTTGCGTCAATTCCTCTCGTTGAAGTAGAACTTTAAGAGCTTGATTAATGTTATGAGTAATTAGTGAATTAATCGCTTTCGAAACATATGAGGAAACTTTAACGAAGATATCTTTAAGATTCTCTTTACACTCAGTTCGGTTAATCACATTGAGACCCATTTTAAGAAAGGTATTTGAAACTCTATCTAGGGTATCCCCTATATGCTCTAGACTCTTGATTATAATAGTGTTTTCAAGTGCTGATGTAGGATCTTTAAATGCAGTTCTCTTTATGGTTCTCATGCCTAAGAAGTGGAATCGATCTAGATCATCATCAAGCTTTAGAATCTCTTCAAGTTTTCCAAGGTCTCCAGTTTCAAAGTACTCAATTAACATATCAAACATAGCGGACATAGTGGTCTTCATAGAATTGAAAATGTCGTTTAAATCTGTGTTAAGCTCGTCTACAGATATTTTTATTTTAAAAACATCGCCGTTCATAGAAATGGTTCCAGGAAGTCTGACAGCGATTTTGTAGAATACATTTCTAGCAATATTTCGAGGGACATCAAGTGTTATTATATCGTATCCCTCGATGTAGCTAGCAATTATTAGCCTTCCGAGCTGTTCAGGATCATCATTTTTTAACGTAATAGTGTTTGATATCTTAGGTTGTGAAATACTTGAGATTAATGGTCTCACCAGAACGTAGCCTGGACCTAGTGTAACTTCTACGGATGAACCTATATCAACGTTGAGATATGTTAGCCACTCCTTAGGAATGGTTATACCTACGCTTCTCTCTCCTACCCGGATTATTTTACGAATATTAACCGATTGAGACATAGAGTCATGCTCCTCTAAAACATGTGAGTTTTACAGTTACACTAATTCTAACGAGTTTTAACTGAGTATATATCTTTTTATAGAGTACATTTGTTATGGTTTTCTTGCGTATAGATGAGTATAGATATGTTTAAACAATAGCGGAATGTATTTCAATATTATCAGTATTGAAGTATTTTAAGCTAGCCCTTATAACCTCTGGGTTAGCATTTTGTTAATAGGGGTTGTTAAATGAAGATTGTAATAGTGGTTTTAGATGGAGCAGCAGATGGAGTTAGGTTTAGACCAACATCGTTAGAGTTGGCAAGGACCCATGGATTAGATAGTATAGCAAAGAATTCTATTGCTGGTTGTTTTCATCCTATAGATCATAGAACACCTCCAGAAAGCGATGCAGCTGTATTTTCGATATTAGGGTACAACCCTAAGGAGATAAATATTGGGAGAGGTATTTTAGAAGTGCTTGGTATAGGACTTGTTATTAGAGAAGGTTATGAAGTAGCATTTAGAGCGAATTTTGCTACGGTAGATCCAAAGTCTATGAAGATCATTGATAGAAGAGTGGGTAGAGGGCTTACATCTGAAGAGGCGAGGGAGCTAGCTAAAGCTATTGATGGTATCGATCTAAGTATACATGGGGGATATGCAAGAGTTGTAGCAACTGTTGGACATAGAGCTGTTGTTATAATAGGTAGTAAAGAAAAGAAGTTAAGTGCCAATGTTTCGAACACAGACCCTGCTTACGATCGTGTTGAAAGGATATCTATTGCATTGGAAAGTTATAAACCCTACGTAGCTCCATGTAGACCGCTGGATAATTCTATAGAAGCTAGTATAACTTGTGAGTTAGTCAATGTATTTATGTCAAAGGTTGTAGAGGTATTAGATAATCATGAAATAAATATTCAAAGAGCGAAGAAAGGTTTACTTAAGGCAAACGCATTGCTACTTAGAGATGCAGAGGATAGAATACCACCTATAGTTTCTATAAAGCAATTACATAATAAGTCTTTCGGTATAGTTGCTGAAATGCCTGTTGAAATAGGTATTGGAGCTCTTTTAGGAATGGAAGTTGCTAAAGTATCTCTATACGGAGAAAAGGAAGTTTTGTATAGGGAAAGAGTTGAAGCAACATTAAAACTTCTAGATAGAAATGATGTGGTTTATGTACATTTAAAAGGACCAGATGAACCCGGACATGACGGTGATAAAGCAAGGAAAGTTAAATCTATAGAAGTAATAGACGAGTTATTCATACAACCCCTCCTCAAGTATATAGACACTGAGCAAACCGCTGTAGTTATAACTTCTGATCATTGTACACCCCCGGAATTAAAAGCACATTCAAGCGATCCTGTACCAATAATGGTGTCATATAGAGGTTTAAAGCAATACGATGGAATATCAAAGTTTACTGAGCCAGAATGTTGCGCAAAGGGAAGTTTAGGAGTTATACCTAGTGGATACCTAGTTCTCAACAAGGTATTTAGACTACTTGAGCAGTAGATATGTACAAATGATGTATGCGCCTCCTATCTGACTTGTGATGATCGGTAAGAGAGCTGAACAATAAAAACAATTTGGTGAAATTATGGAGTACTTCGTAGGAGTGGACATAGGTGGTACATGGATAAGGTTAGCCTTAGCTTCAGCCAGCGGCTCTATATCGAAGAAGGTTATATTTCCCACGCCTAGAGAAGGTGATAGATACACTATAGCTATGCTTATTGCTAATACGGTTAAGAAAGAATTCAAAGAATACCTAGAAAACATTAAAGCTATTGGTGTAGGTACTGCAGGTCCATTAGATCTTGCAGAAGGTGTTGTTATAGGCGCACCTAATATACCTATTCGTGTATTCGAACTAGGTAAACCACTTGTAGATGAACTGAAGAAACCTGTAATAGTGGCTAATGACTGTGTAACAGCTGTCTGGGGTGAAAAATTCTTTGGATTAGGTAAAGGTAGATCCAATGTTGTATATATAACGCTTAGTACTGGTATAGGTGGTGGAGTTATCGTGAACGACCTTCTCCTACTGGGTAAAATGGGGAATGCTCACGAAATTGGACACATGGTTGTTGACATAAGTGGTAAAATGGATTGTGGATGTGGTGGTAAAGGACATTGGGAAGCATATGCAAGCGGTGCTAATATACCGAAATTTGTCTACAAGATCTTGGAAGAATGGAGTTTAACAGAGATCGAGAAAAATTCTTTGATATACAAACAATACTTAAATAGAATGCTTACAGCTGAAACAATATATAGAGAAGCAGAGAAAGGAGACAAACTAGCTCTTAAGATAGTAGATGAGATAAATAAATACAATATTGCAGGGTTCGAGAATGTAATTAATGTTTATGATCCTGAGATAATAACTGTTGGAGGTGCTATAGCTTTGAAAAATAAACGTGAACTAGTTCTAGATCCGATAATAAGAGGGGTCAATGAGTCGAAGGGAGTTGTAACTCAAAAACCTATAATAGAATTAACTCCACTTGGAGAGGATATAGTATTACTAGGAGCTATAGCGTTAGCGCTAAGTCCCCCCAAGAATTTGGTATCGATGCTTAAATACCTTGAGGTATTGTAAAAGTATATCAATTAAAACCCAAGATAATTTTTGATTGCTCTAGGTTACTGTATGAAAACTAGGATCCTATTAGTAAACCCTAAATTTGACCTAGAAATACTTCTGTATCCTTCTTTTGCTAACCCTCTCTTTCATGTGCAAAGCAATAGGATTGTCAAGCTGTGGGGGGTATGTAAAGGATTGACGATAGTTAAAAAAGGTGATGAATTGATTGCAAAGCATAATGATAATGAATGTCTAAACTATGTAGAGGAAGTTCTAGGTATATGGTCTTTACATCCAAAGAATAGCAATGTAGATGAAAAATATTCTGAATTTGTAGAAATGCTTAGATCTGAGTATAGTTGGCTAGGTATAGCTACATCATCTATAGACGATGTAGAGATATTTGCATCGATATTTTTATCCCAAAATACTGATTTCCATACAAACGTTGTTAAATGGATACAGATAATGCTCATGAAATATGGAAAGCTGGAGCATGTAATTAATTTAGATAGAATTGAGATAGCCAAGGAAATCAGTAGAAGTTATCAAGTTCTAAACCTTGTTAACGCCTTGGAAGAGTACCTAAAGTTCAGGAACAGAATAATAATAGGTAATGACGAAGATGCTAAAAAGCTTTTGCTAAAAATTAAAGGCATTGGGCCTAAGGTTTCCCATGCATATCTAGTATTTGTTAAGAAATCGACTATATATGCTCCAATTGACAGAAACTTAATATCTTTTCTATCTAAATTTGGGGTTACATCAAATATTGTTGCATATTTACCAAGAAAAACTATGTGTATAAGATGCACATGTAATGAATGTCCATTCAAAATTAACTGCACGTATTATAGGATGAGAAACGCTTTTGGTGGGTATTCTGCATGGATACAAACAGTTGCTTATGTTCATACAAAGCTTATGTGTAAACTTAAACGCTGTAGCAAGTGTTTCCTTAAACTGTTATGTAGTAGGGTGTATATAGATTGACAAATATTACGGCGAGACAAATGATACCTTTAACAATTATACTAGCTGAAGCAGGTTTGGAGCTAGTACCTAAGGATATACAGAATCATCCATCAATAGTAGCAAATGCTAGAAAAAGAGGTAAAAAACCTTCTGAAACATTACTGGATATATCAATTCATTTCAAGGCTATGAAAAACCTCGAGAAGTGGTATAAAAGAGGTAGACCTGACATAGTTTACATCTCTCTACTCAATGCACTCTCAAGTCCTTTAAACATAGTTGGGCTTTTGAGAATACATGTACATGCAATAAATAATATTGTAATACATATAGACCCAGGCACGCGTATACCTCGAAACTATGAAAGATTCATAGGTCTTATTGAGCAACTTCTTGCTATAGGTAGAGTTCCACCTTATAGTGAGAAACCATTGTTATGGATAGAACATAAATCCCTTAGAGAATTTGTTAATGAGATGAAATTCGACAAAATTGTTTTAATGCATGAAAAAGGCTATAGAAGGACAGTTAAATCCTTAGGTAGAGAACTTGCAAATCTTATGAAGAAAGGTGCAAGAGTATGTGTTTTAATAGGGGCTTTCCAGCGAGGTGATTTTGAAGAAGAAACCTTGTCTCTTACACAAGATCATATATCTATTTTTCAAAAACCTTTAGATACATGGGTTGTGATCTCAAGAGTTATAGAAGGTATTGAAAGTGCTTTAAACATATGTTAATATAAATTCCTATTAAAGATGTATAGTGTATTGTTGGAATTTAAGGAACAAGAAATAAATACCCTGAACAGTAAACCGGAGAAAGTGTTTTGTAAATTACAGCTCGGCGGTTATAGTTATGAGTAGAGATGTTGTAGCTCAATGCATAGATAATGTCTCAAAAATTATAGAGATTATAACATCATGTTCAGATTGTTTTGAAGTGTATATAGATTTCAATCCATTAAGATATCCATATGTGTCGATTTTTGTAATGTTAACAAAATGTGAGGAATTACCAGAAGCTTGTGCTACAGATAGTTATAGTATAGTAATGGAAATGGTATTGAAGGTAGATTTGTTTTTAAAAGATGTTATTGATTTAGAGAGAGATGTTACTGATATTAGGATTAGTTGTAGAGATGGATGGTTTGAATACGGATTTACTGTTCAGAGGTCTAGTCAATCTATTGCATACTCGATAAAAGGGTTTTCGGTTGTATATGATGGTAGGAGGTATTCTGTGGAATCTATTGACAGAGCTCTAGTAGAGAAATTGAGCTCTAGTATAAAAACTTTGATTAGGAGAGCTTGGGAGGTCATGGATCAGGAAGGGATTATATAGAGATGCTGTGTATTAAAGTAACACTATTATATCCCAGCCTAATCTATCAAGGGTAGGTGTTTGTGTTATGCATGGCGGTGGCATAGTTGGTTGGGGAGTATACATACCTGTGTATAGAGTTAAAGCTATTGATATAGCAACTATGTGGGGTTACGATAAACCCTATGTCGATAGTCTATGGATTGAAGAGAAAGCTGTAGCAAATATAGATGAGGATAGTGTTACCATGGGGTATAAAGCGGCGTTATACGCGATTAAAAGAGCACATATAGAACCTAGTCAGATAGATGCAATCTACCTTGGAACAGAAAGCAAACCTTATGCCGTTAAACCAGGAGCAACTATAATAGCTGAGGTACTAAACATAAAGCCATCTCATATGGTAGCAGATCTCGAGTTTGCTTGTAGAGCAGCGGCAGAAGCTATAAGGGTAGGAGTTTCACTTGTTGAGAGTAAGCAAGCAAGATATGTTTTAGCTATTGGTGCAGATACAGCACAAGCAAGTCCAGGCGATGTGCTAGAACTAACAGTTAGTAGTGGAGCTGCCGCCTACATTATAGGTCCTAGTAAGGAATCTGCAGCAGTATTCGAAGGAATGGTAACATATTCTACAGATACACCAGATTTCTGGCGTAGAGATGGAGCGACTTACCCAAGGCATGGCGAAGGTTTTACTGGAGAACCTGCATACTTCAACCATATTGTATCAGCAGCTAGAATGCTTATGGAGAATCTAGGTCTTAAGCCTACGGATTTCGACTATGCTGTGTTTCATCAACCTAATGGAAGATTTCCTTTAAGAGTAGCATCAATGCTAGGTATACCAAGAGAAAAAATTCTGCCTGGTATTGTAACACCTTGGATCGGTAATACCTATAATGCTTCAATGCTTATAGGATTAGCTAAAATACTTGAACAAGCTAAACCAGGGCAAAGAATTCTAGCAGTATCGTTTGGTAGTGGGGCTGGTAGTGATGCCTTTAGCATCGTTGTTACAGAGAAAATCAACGATGTTGTAGACAAAGCATACAAGGTAGAATGGTTCTTAAAGAATAAAAAGTATATAGAGTACCACGAATATGCTAGAAAGAGAGGATTAATAAACATGTACCATTTATAGCATGGAAAAACTTAGCATTTATAGTTATCAAAACATAGTCTAAGTCTTTTAGCAATAGAGCATATATTGTGTACACCTATTAATGCCATACCTCCACTCTTTGTTCTAATAACAGCTATCTTACCTAAAATCAATACTTCAGCTTTTTCACACAAATCTGTAGAGCCCATTGAGCTAGGACACCGAAATTTATTACATAAATAATTTAAATTTAGTTTAATAATTAATAACTTGTTTTTCGTTATCGTTATAGAACATTTGCTAACTAATCTAGTCTAGTTAACAATTATTTCCGTTGTGATGTAGTAAATCTAGGGTTATGTTTCTTCAAAAGATTCGCTCTCGAGTTCTTCCTCATAGGTATTGAATTCTTCAGCAGAAGTGGATGAGTATAGCTTTATATTGCTTTTCTCTAAAATTTTAATTGCTTCTCCAAGCGGTAACCCCGTTTTCCTTAGTCTTGCAGCTAATGTTCCCCATCTGGCTCTGAATTTCGATGGTACTAAAGGTCTTACTCTCTTGGCAGTTCTTCTAGGGACATAGTTCTGTTCCATCCCCGGTAGCCCAAAGGCTCCATCTGGTAGCTCTATTAGTTCATCTCTTTCTATCAATCTGATCAATATTTTTCTCAGCCTATCTTCTCCAGCTATACCACTGAATTTCTCTCTAAGTTCTTTCCATGTTAAAGGTTTTCCAACACTTGCTATAGTATCTTTAACTAATTTCTCAAGTTCTTCTTCTGTTGGAGCTTTAAATACCTCTACTTCTTCGTCTTCATAAAGTTTCTTAAACTCTTCTTCCATGATCTCACCTACTCTCACTTATATATATTAGCATAAAGCTTTATAAATTTTGTTATCATGAATTCTAAGAACGCCTAAATATTTTTCTGATCGTCGCAAGTGATAGGTTTTACTAACTTAAATGATAACACCTACTATATAGTTTCCAATTAGTGATAATAATGAGTGATACAATTAAACTATTAGTAGTTGGATCAAAACCTGAAGAAGTCGTCAAATGTACATTGCTAGCTGTGAAAATACGTAGGTATGTTAAGAAGTTAACAAATATTCAAATATTGTTTACATCAGCTGTAAAGGGTTTTAGCGGTATAGCTATTGAGGATGAGGTGTTCGTAGAATGCGATGATGAGGATGAAACTTTAGAGAAGGCTATAGGCGAAATTACGAGGATTCTCTCTAAACGTCGATTTATAGATCTAGCTGTAGCAGCTGGGTTACACGATGAAAATAACGAAGTTCTATAGATGTAGGTTTAAATCTATATAGAGATCTAAGAGTTATTTGAATTAAGAAATATATACTCAGCTAAGCTAAACTGGTGTTAGTAGTGATGTATTATTAGTTAAATCATAGAATACAATTAAATTTACAAAGGTGAAGAAAATGATTTTGAAGAGCTATGCTGAGGAAGAAATAGATTATGCAGAACTTGTCATTGAGATGCTAGCTAGTCTTAAAAAGTTTATGAAATTTAAAGAACTTGAGAACCTTTTAGGAATATCGATACCAACTCTTTGGAGATATATTCATGAGGATATAAGACCTACACAAGATCGTGCAAAAGGTATGATATTCAAGTTGCTGAGCAATGAGGTTGTAGAGCTTTTATTATCTAGAGTTCTAAAAGTAATGGATAGTGATATCGTTAGCCTATATCCTATAGTTTACAATGTAGATATACTTACGTTTGCATCTATAGATGCTATGATCTGGGGTAAGAGTGGAGGATTTACAGCTCTAGTAACTGTTGAAGTTGATGGTATACCGTTGGCAACTATGATAGCGAAGAGACTAGGTCTAAAGCTAGTTGTGGTTAAGAAGAAGAAGGAGGTAGGGTTTTCTAAGTTCATAGAGCTAAGCTATATAACATCGATGCCACCGGAAATCATAACATTGTATCTACCAGAGGGTATTCTAGAACACGAAGACAGAGTTCTTATCGTTGACGACCTTGTAAGAAGCGGTAGAACAACATCTGCTTTATGCGAATTAGTGAAGAAAAGTGGTGCTAAACCTGAAGGTTTTTATGCACTTATAGCTATAGGCGATAGCTGGAGAAAAGCTGTAGAGCAATGTGTAGGTAGTAATTATAAAGTTCTGTATATGCTAAAATTTACAGACTAGATTACAAAAGGATGTAGAACTTGAATAAAATAGTCGATGTAATAGTACTAAACTCGCCAAGTACATCTGAATGTAAAAAAGTTATAGAGATAACGAAAAAGTATAGAAATTCTCTTCATCTGGTTTGCGGTGGACTAGGGGAATGCCTAGAGTATATTGACCATGTTGAAAAAGTTTATGGAATTCCGAACCTATATGATGATGATCATATAATAAAAGAGTTGAAGAATAGAAACACTTTTGTAAGCGGTAAATGGATTATAATAGATAACATCTGTATTGCAGGTATAGACTCAAAGAATCCAATACAATCAATTAATAAGATGCTTGATCAAAATCCAAAAGATAAATGTCTCTTAAACATTATATTGTCAACATATCCTATGTCCATCTCTAGGTGTTCAAAAAAGGTTTTTAAAGGAAAAGAACTATCTATAGGTTTACCCATAGGAATCTCAAGAAAAATTGTAGAGAATATAAAAGGTATGAAAATTATAATATCATGCACAGAGTACTTACCTGATTACTGCATAGATAAACTAAGTGAAAATATATTCTATTTATCGATACCTAAATCCATCACCTTACTACTACTTAGAATAGACATAGAAAACAACAGAGTATTCGATGTAAATATTCTCAAGTAGATATACGATAGTACTTTTAAAATTATCTACTTAGTATTAAATATAGAGATGACCTCGAGATTTCCAAGAAATTATTTTATAAATAACTTAGTCGATTTTAACTAAGTACTTTGTCTTCTAAAAGTTCCTCAATCGAGTTATAATTCCATTTAGTATCTTCAACTAGTGGATTAACATATCCCCGAGAGCCTTATCTGCTATGGATTCGATATTTTATTATGTCTAGGTAAGTTTTATTGATGCAAGTTTCAGAGCATGAAATGCTAGGATACAGAGAGTTAATAAGCTTCGGAGTTGAAGATAAAATACCTTGGA
>Ga0272445_1000082_pt1 | contig 93508 bp, 100 predicted proteins | sample YNPCB0031_FD_194404 | JGI IMG/M metagenome (GOLD analysis project Ga0272445, IMG submission 194404) | Hot spring sediment microbial communities from Yellowstone National Park, WY, United States - YNP-CB-003-1 | ecosystem: Environmental > Aquatic > Thermal springs > Hot (42-90C) > Sediment...
ATTTCATAATTAACCTAAACCTTTTGTGAATGAATTTATAAAAAGAATACTACATTAATTATTAAAGTAATTATTTCTAAGAACTTGCAGAGATAAAAAAAATCGCTGAAATATCTAATTATGTTAGTAAGTTAACTCCTGTCTCCGTCCTCTAATGGGACGGAATTACCCCCAGAGTCTCGGGGTTACCTCCCTTTATGGAGGCTACTCGATCATGACCAACAATAAAAGACAACGGCTTATTCACGTTGCTTAACACAACGCCAGTAGCAATTTTCAATATGTTCAAAGCACCATTCAAATCAGCATGCAACTTATGATTAAACGGACAAACAACAACACCCCTTTCCTCACGCACAACCTCAACATCATGATACGCACAAAACCTTGATGTATTATACTCTATTACCTCAAACACTCTGATACCATACTCCTGCGCTTTGAGCTCAATGATGTCCATCAGTTTACGGTAAGACCACAAGTTTACTGTAAACTTATTACCGACATCCTGCGCACTATTGAAAGGATAGCCCAAGTATAATTCAGAAACACCCAAGCCCCACAAACGCTTCACCAAATGATTAGCCAAATTCCTATACAAATGCAACAAACGCCTGTAAAGTTTCCTAAACAAACGCCTCTTCACCCTACTCCACCTCTTGAACTCACCAAGCCTACCAGCATTCCTAGCATTATCAGCGAGGGATTGTGTCTCAGCAATCCGCTTCTCAAAATAGAAGTAGTCCTCCTTCGCCCTAACACCCTTATAGAGCAACCACGTGCCATCATCAACCACAACACTCGCCAAAATATTAATACCAAGATCAACAGCAGCTTTCTTACTACCCTTTGGTTCAGCAATCTGAATGCGCTTCCTCTCGCCATGTACGATGTGTTTGCTTGGTTTGCCGGTTTTTGTGTTTTCTGTGCCAACGTCAACTGGTATATGAGCGTACCATGCTCTCTTAATTTCATCATAAATTATCTCTAGTCTGCCCTGCTTACCGTACCATTTTAGTTTTCCTGTGAAGGGTATTTCTATGTTCCAGTCTTTTAAGTAGAGCGAGCGCTCACGCACTTCGTAGCGGTCGCATCTAATAATTAGTATTAGTTTTCTCTTGTTTGTTTTTCTGTCTTTCCAGTAGCCTGGTGGTGAGATGCGCTGCATGTGTTCTGATAGTTTGCCCTCTTTTTTTCTTTTTAGTAGTTCGAAGAATGCGTGCCATGCTTCGTTGTTCTTTTGAATGATAGTTTGTGCTGTAACGCTACCCAGTATCTTCTTGTATTTTTCGTAGTATTTGTTTGCGGTTCCTTTGAGGTCTACGTGTTTGTTGTTGAAGTATTGTTGTCTTCTCTCGTACGTGAGTTCGTTCCAGAGTTTTGCGCACGCGTTTGCTAGTTTTTTCAGTCTTTTTTCTCTGAGTATTAGTTTTATGATGATCGTTCTTATGTTTGTGAGCGGGGTTTCATTGGTGCGCTTGCCTGGTATTGCGGGAGTAAGGTTCGGCTCCCGCTCCTCATGTGTTAAGAGTTGACCAGGCGTGCGCACTTCAACCCCATCAGATTTTGGGCATAGGTTGTATTTAAACTTTTGGTCAGGAGTGCTGTGTTGCACGACTTGAGCGTGCAGCGTAAAGTTTTTAGTTTAAGCCTCCTCATATTTATGTTAAATGTTCTAGCTTCTTGAGGGACAACCGCAATTCTTTTTCGTATTTCATTAGCTTCCTTTATACCATCATAACCTAAAATAATAAATATACTCCTGCATGGAAACCTGATAATGAGTGGAGTATAATGCAGACTGACATAAACGAGCCCTTAGCAGTCTTAAAGAGTTTCGTAATGTCATATAAGAGACAGGAGTTAATCAGCTATTCTATCATACGTGGCACTAACACCTATAGCATACTACATTAAGAGAATGTTGAGTATAAAGAAAATTAGCTTGATTAATGATGATGGTGATGGTGTTCGTGTTCTTCATGTTCTAATTCTTCTACTTCTTCAGTCTCTTCAAAACGTGGCTGGTATTCCCCTTTTAGAGCCAGAACAAAATCATTTTCCTGAGGTACACCTATAAACATTACTTGACCATTTATTGCTACCGTAGGCACAGCATTTACATTATATTTGTCTGCAATTTCTGGAAATTCATATGCTTCAACTACATTAGACTCTATATTATTTGATGCTATAGCAGCACTATTTGAAAGTAATGCAGCATATGGACACCATGGACAACTTGGTGTAACAACTACTTCTACTTTTGCTTTATTATTAAATTCTTTTAGTTGATTATATGTTTCAGCAGAAAGCTTCGGAGCACGTTTAGAAGCCAATACTATTGTTTCGAGGAATGCCCATGTCTCTTGACCAACTGGAGCACCCAAATACTTTATATTGTATCCATCAAATATTATGACTGGTGCTTTCTCAATACCGAATTGAGCAAATGTATCATCATCTTTACCTTTAGTATATAATTTTATTATAAGTTTATTATTGGAAAGCTCTGCAATTTCATAAAGAAATTCTTTTAATGTTTCACAATAAGGACATTCATCTTTATTTTCATCGTAAAAATAATGTAAAACAACTTGATTAGACATGCCAGCTAATTTCTTTCTAACAATCTCCTTTGACTTTGCATCCAAAACCATTTCTCCCGCCTCATAGTACAAATCCAAAGTAAAATATAAAGCTACTTATACGATGAGTACAATTGATAAATCAATTAAAAGGTAATAACAGTAAATTATTGTAACACCTTTAGATTTTAAAGTGAAAATTAAGTTAAGACTAGAGCAAAGCTTATTTTTCTCTTACTGATCAATATAATGGTGCATCTAATGGGCAAAGTACGCACTCGCATGATAAAAAGAATAGCGCTTAAATTACTTGAATTATACCCAGAACAATTTACTGCTGACTTTGAAAAGAACAAAAAAATATTAGAAGAAAAATTTGGATCCATGATTTATTCAAAAAAGATACGTAATAAAATCGCAGGCTATATAACAAGTAGGATTAATATTAAGAAAAAAGAAGAAAGTGGTGCATTAGAACTTAGTTAGTTACGACATCAATTAGAGTTAAAGAATCAAAATCTATGCTCCTCCGTGAACAACAGAAATAATAGTTACTGTATCCCCATCCTTTAATGGTGTACTTAAATCTTGCAAAAGTCTATAATCAGTATTATTTATCAATATAATTATATCAGATGCAAGAGTATCATATCTAATAAATCTTTCCTTAAATTGTGAACTTTTTATTTGTATCAATGTTTCTAAAAGATCTTTTAAAGTTGAACCATAAGAAAGCTTAATACTCTCATATTTAGTGCCAGCAAGAGCTCCTATTACTCCATAATATTTAACATTAACAGTTATATTATTGATACTCATAGCATGCCTCATCCTTGATCTCATTATCATAAATACAAGGTCGTGGTATATATTTAACTGATTTATGTAACAATTTTTCTGTGACTATGTTATCAACAATTGATATGTTCATATTACTTCTTAACAATTCTAGGTTCAAATTTACACTATATACTCGTGCGGGAAAAATATGACATGTAGATTTATGTGGAAAAAGTTTTCCAATAATAGCATTGCTTTTCACTTCTTCCTTAGAAACTATTTTGCCCGCGAAAAGAAAAGTAGAAGGACTAATTGAAACTAATTGTAGAGTATCTTCTCTAATATATTTCACCATTTTTCTATTTTTCATTAAGATATCCTCAAGTATTTTAACATTTTTATAGCTCTCCATTGAATCTCGCTTTTCACTATCAATAAAAGCTCTATTGTTGTACAGGACAATTAAAGAAGCAAAATGCCTTATTTTTTCGAATTCCTGCATGTCTACTTCCTTTAATCCAAAACTAGATATCAAATTAAATGCAGTGTCTTCATCTTCTATGTTAGAAGCTCTCCACCATCGTAATATCTTTATTAATGGATCTTGATATTTTACATAAATAACTGGAATGAATTTTAATCCTAATCGCAATGCTACTTTATGTCTGTGCATTCCATCAAGAATCACGTTAGTATCTTTATCAACAAGTATAGGATGTTTGAACATTCCACTATGCAATATTTGATTCATTAAGTTTGCTTCCACTTCTGGAATAGTCTCTTCATGAGGTTTTAAAGATGAAACCTCTGCTATTGAAACTTCCATTATAAAACCTTGATGATTTAATATATGGGGCGACAATCACAACCACCTCAAACGGGGTCAGTGGAGGTGCATTCACCCATGTTATGTCGGCGCAGATCAGTCACGTCATCCCCCGATTTTATTATAAAGAATCTCTTATAAAAAAATTTTGAAAAAAGAGTGTAAAGCTATTTACATAAATGTTTAATGATATAATTTTTCATATCTTTCTAACAAAGTCTAATAATTTAATTTAGTTCATAAGAGGAACGTTCTATAACAGAGAGTCTTGTATTATCATCAGTTATAAACTGGTAACCATTCTCAACATGCGCATAATACATTAAATATTTACCCCGTGCCCCACATATTGGACAAGAGCTTTGAATGCCACCACTTAAACTACCGCATGCCCTGCAAAATACGAAATTCCTATTATATTGAATAGCATTAATGTTATACGATGTAAATGTCTTAATTAGATGATTTACTATCATATCTATAGTTGGGGGAGGCTCACTTAACCATATTTTAGTGGTATGACCTCCTGGCAGGAATATATCCATTTCAGATTCTAGGGATAAAAATTCTTGAGTATCGATCATTCTCCATTCTTCAACGAACCCATTTGAATATCTACCAGGCTTTATGCTAGTCATTAACATACTATAATATTTAGGATAAAGCTTTCTATCTAAAATAGAAAACCTATATGTTGGTTCTTCTCTTATATTTTGGGCAAACAAAACTTTTATGTTTTCTTGTTCAGAATATTCCTTAATGATTTTATTAATCTCTTCAAGAATTTTACTTAATAATGATTTTGCTGAAGATTCAAAGAGATAATCAGTATCTGTCAAAAGAAGGATTGCCTCACGTAAACCTACAGGAGTAATTATATGAAAAGTATTATCATTGTTTATATAGGATGAACCTTTATACTCATGCAAAACATGGGGTAACGTACCATTTCTGCTCATCAACTCTAATAAACTATTTTTAGATTCTGATATCTTAATAACAGACCTTATCGTATCTCCGAGAAAACTTGATAACATGTTTTCATTTAAATTACTTTTCATTACTAACCTAGGCATATTAACTGCTACAACTGAACCTATTGCTTGTTGTATATCATTTAAACGTGAAAGAATAAGTCTATATAAATCATTTGTATAGATTGTGTTTAATTGTGTAGATTTTAATTTATTAATAAATGTTACTGAGCTACCTGATAAATTAAGGTTAACAGCATGTTTCAAATTATTTTTTGATTCATTACTTAATGATTCTAAATAGACATGTAAAATTGGTAAAAGGAACGGCCTACCATTAGAACTGTGATTAGATAATGCAGCAATTAATGCATTAAAAACTCTATGAGATTCATCAACATAATCACTAAGTGTATGCAATTCTCCATTAATTTTAATTTCTAATTTTTCAAGCCCTTTAGGTAGATCTGTATGCAAACCTAAAGATAATGTTAATTTATTTCTCCACATTAGCATGTTATTTAAATCATATATAAAATGTTTAAAGTAAGACACTAGTTCCTCATCAGATAAATTTCGAACATATGGCGCAATCAAAAAATTAAAGAACGGTATTGACTGACCACTAGAAACTTCTTGATCAAAATTGCTTATTAGATAAATAATCCGCATTAATACCTCATTCAAAGAACCATTAGTAATGGAAGGTAAAAATGGTTCAATATCATTATCAAACTTATAATTTAACAGTATATATTGATCATGACTCACATTAACAACTGATAATGGCCAATCTTCAAGATCTATTATATGTATATCACCAGATGAATGAGCATCAGCAATATCTTTTGAAAATAATCTAAGAAGCGTATAATCCCTTAGCATTGAAGAACTGAGACTATAATGTATAGATCTAGGAGATTTTATTTTCTTTTCGTTACCAAATATTGTTTGATGAACATCATGAACAGGTAATCCTAATCTCATAACTTGTAATCTAACATCATCTAATCCCCGTTCAGCTAAAACAGAATTAACCATTTCCCTTATGAATGTTGAAGTCAAATATTTTACTGGCATTTTACTAAGCCTGGACTCCACTTCTCTAGCAATATCTTCTGCAAGACTTCTTGGCAATTTAGCCTCTCTAATTAATGAACTCACAATCTTTTGTGGATCAAATGGTTCTAGTGCTGGCTTTGATGTTCTTACAAGAAGTTTAGATGAATAACTCATAGACGATTCTATTTCACTAATAAGATTTAAAATCTTACGCCCTAATCCTGTTAATATATATTGTTGTGTTCCCAAATCTTTCTCAATTAAACCATGACCTTGTAAAATACGCATATGATAGCTTAAATTACTAGTTTCTTCACGACTCAAATGAAGTGCATCTTTTATCTCAGAAAAACGTAAAGAACCATGAGAACCAAGCAATTTAAGTATCTCAACACGTTTAGGCTCACTAATTATGCCAATCACATTATATTCAATACGGCGTGGCATTGACTCTCTAATAATAATAATTATACCTAAATATAAATTACGAGTTGCACACTCATTTATAAAAATTTTATGAAAGTATTAAATAGATTCCTATTACTGAATTAATTGTCTTTACTACATAATCCTAAAACATAATTCCCTGTCCCATTTAGCTCTAAACTATCAATATCTTTTCTAATAGTATGTAAACGATTACAAAATCTCAACTTAAGGTTAATATGTTTAGAACTATTCCCATTTTCAAATATTTGAGTTGTAATAATAAGAGATTAATCAGAAATTCGTCTAAGTACTGATAAAAGATTCTCTACAGTATTAATTTTTGAGAGTATTAATGGTATTTGCTCTATTTCTGCAATCTTCATAGGTAAAGGATCAGTAACCTTTTTAGGTCCATGAATTATAACAGCCATAGGTTTAATGGGATAAACTCTTACAGCAATCATGGGGGAACGTCCTTTTGTAACATTTGTAAAAATTGCTACACGAGCGGTTGTAAGGCCCATCAATTTAAAAAATTCATATCCACTCATAGATAGTATAGCCTTAATACTATCTATAACAGTATAACCAAAAACAGGTCTTTCAACTAAATGTTCACCATAAAGAATTTCACCACTCACTACCTCAACAAACTTTTTAACAGGAATTGGTGTTGTAAAATCTCTCATATCAAGTATAGCATCAGATTCAAACATAAAACCTGATATTTTACTCGCTACCGGATAACCTCTCTCTCTGTCAATATCAATTAATCCCTTAACTATTCTCTCTATAGCCTTTATACCTGGAAATCTTCTACCCTGTTCATAATTACTTATAACAGGAGGGGGTATTCGAATTTTTCTTGATAATTCATTCTGTTGCACATTAAAAATTTCACGCCATTTTCGTAATCCTTTCCCTGGATTTTCAGACATTACAATATCTCCAGCCACGTACATCATAAGATATTTAATATTCTTTGGAATTGTAGACATTGTCTCCTAATAGTAATACGTTTAGATTAATATAAAAATGATCTTTTTATTTATGAACTTATCCATAACAATATTGAAACCCACTTTTACATAAAATTCCGCATAATTTTCATGAAATTGATGAAAAGTTTCATTATACATTTTACTGTAAATCCTTGAACATTATCTTTACAAGCTTTAATAATAAAACGTAATAAATGCTCATCATGGGCATTAGCACTAAGAAGCTGCAATAAATCTCTGCATAGACCTTGACCTAGTGAAGTTAATTACTATATATTTTAAACAGTTTATAGCGTTTTAAGATAAGAGTTTCTTAAGGGTGGTATTAGAGTAAGTGAATAGTTGAGGGACAGAGTTAAACATAAACACAAGTTTGATATATTTTATGTTCCTTTCACAATATAAATTACGGAATCTGCAATATAAGTTGCATGATCTGCTATTCGTTCTAAATAGCGCAATATTAACAATGTTGTTATATCACATACTGGATTAGTAGTATGAAGTGAGCGTTTAAAAGTCTCTTCATATAATTTGTCAATTTCATCATCCTTTTCATACACAAGTTGCGTAAGTTCAACATTTCTTAGTATAAATGCCTTTATAGCATCTCTCATCATTGTAGTAACTATTCGTGCAGCATCTTTTACAATAGCTTTATCGCATTCAGGAAGTGAGCCAACATCACTTAAAATGACAGTTATATCATAAGAATATCGTCCAAATCTATAAAAATCATATGCGATCTCTAATGCAGATTTTATAAATCTTACATCTGATGCAGCAGGTTGATACCTTGCAATAATCTCAACAACCAATTCACTGATCTCCTCTTTCATTTGCTTTAGTTGCTGTGCCCTTTTAAGAACCTCATCCTTTACATCAACACCAGATAAAAATGCCTGCAATGACAAATCAACTGTTCTCTCAGAAAAAGCTGCCATCTCATTAAGCATATTATTAAGCTTCTCTAAACCTAAATCTATAAGTCTAACCACAATTCCTCCTCTCAAACTAAAATCATAGAAAACACACCTATAAAGATAATCATCAAAATCTATATAGATGTAATTATAATATTGTTTAACAATAGACATAAATATCTAAACATATTTCTCTATTTAGGTTCACCATGTCATATATAATTAGACGTGTACAACTAACAGGCAGATCGACCTTTACAGTTTCATTACCAAAGAAATGGGCGTTAGAAGCGGGATTAAGACCTGGATCTCCAGTAACTTTTAAAATAGGACCAGATGGTACATTAATAATTTACACGGAACATAATACAAAAGAAGCACCAATAAGTACAATAGTTGTAAATTCTGAGACAACAGAAGATGTTATATTTAGAGAATACATTGCACACTACTTATCTGGTGCCAATATGATAAAGATTATATTTAATAACAGCTCCAATCTAAGATCAATATTAAAAAATCTAATACGAAACAAACTCATAGGCATAGAAATAGTGGAAGAAACTTCAAAAGATATAACCACACAAATCCTCACAAATCATGTTCAGCTCCCCCTTTCGAAAGCTATTAGTAGAATGCATCTTTTATCACTCTTCATGTACAAAGACGCATTAGAAGCATTAAAATCTCAAAATATTAGACTAGCAAAAGATGTTATAGAAAGAGATGATGAAATTGACCGATTCTATCATTTCATAGTTAGACAACTCAACATGGTAGCATTAAACATATCAACAGTTAAAGAAATAGGTCTCAACAAATTAATGGAAGGACTTGAATATAGAGTCATAGCGAAGAGTATTGAGAGAGTAGGTGACCACTCAGCCAGAATTGCTAAGTCAGTAACAAGAATAATAACATGGCCCGATAAAGAGTCATTAAATCTATTAGAAGAATTTGGTGACAAAACCGCCTCAATATATGAAAAAATTATACGAGCACTTCATAAAATGGATAAAAAACTAGCAGAAGACTTAATTAATGATGCAGTATATATTAGCAATTATGAACAAGAAATCACAAATAAGTTATTAGAGAATAATACAATAACAGCAAGAACAATGATAGAATTAAAGCTTATAATAGAAAGTATTAGACGTATTGCAGAATATAGTGAAGATATAGCTGAATCAGTCATTAACTTATCAGTTAGTGGGGCCGAGGGGATTTGAACCCCTGGCTTCCGGGTCTCCCCTATATCATCCCAAGGGGATGGTCAACGCTCCAGTTTAACTGGAGCCCGTCGCCATACCTGGCTAGGCCACGGCCCCTATAATTATCTAAATAAAACATGAATAAAAGTTTTTTTATGTGCTACAGAGCATGATAACTTAAGAAATTAAGGTTAAGGAGTCTTTAATCGCAAAACAATTAATAAAATTATGAATTATAAGGGGCCGCCAGCTTTGCGGCTTTCGCGAGCCCTCGCGGAGCTCACTACCAGCCGCAACGGAGGGCGGTTTAACTTCCGAGTTCGGAATGGGTTCGGGTGGATCCCGCCCCCTTTGGCCGGCGTACCCCATTTTCTTTAAGAACTACTTACATTTAAACTTTAGATTTGAAATTTTGCTCTATGATCATGGATTTAATGTATACATAATAAATTAGAATTAATCTATAACTTAGCATACGTTTCTTTTTACTTTTAATTATAGTTGAATAATCTTCCTCTTTAAACTGATTTTGCATATGCTCAGCAAGAAAGCCCAGAGTTTTGGGATGAATTGTCAATAAAAATTAAATACAAAATAACTTACGAGATAATACTCCATTCACTTTAGAATCTCTAGACTTTAGTCGTGGAGAACGTCAAAGTAAAGAGTAACATTTAAATACTAAATTCTTTATTGTATCTAACAAAGAATGTGACCATGTGGGTTAATATTTTTTCATATTGTAATTTTTTACAGTATTTACTTTACATTTATATGTCACATATTCTTTTTCTTTTTGGGGAAACTAAATGATAGAGATATCATATCAAATATTATACAATCAATTTGGTTTTGATAACACAACTTCTAGTTGGATTAATATGATTATAGGAATAATATATTTAGTAACACTCTTCTTATTCATGTTTGGGCCTTTTCAAATGTGGATGTATTCTGCTAGAGTCAGCAAAGATTTAATAAGGCTTGAAATCTATGCAAAACGAAGCCGTGATATATTTCTTTCAGTAGCTGGAAAATATAATAAGAATAAGGAAGAATTAGAGCGGATTGTTAATGATGCGCTAGAATTTTTCTATATAGAGCCAGTAGAACGTGATCCATATGGATTTATAAAAAGATTAGACCACTTACTTAATGTTTCAAGAAATAAACTTAAACTCATAATAAATAAAATAGCGCCTGATGCTGATGAAGAAGAAAAAGCTAATCTTGAAAATACTTTGACTACAACAATGGCATTAAACTCAATATATAAATATGCAAAACATTGGTACATAGTAGGTAAAAAAGCTAATAGTATAGTCATAATGGCTCAGCTTGAACTTTTAATGGCCCTTTTAAGAGATATGGCTAGAGCCTATTACATGTCATTTTTTGCAACTATTAAGGGAATACCTATAGGTGATAGTGTAGGTGCAATGGTTGCTGCTAGATTAATGATGAAATCAAATCCTAAAATTATTACAAGCGAAACAGTAATATCAGAAGTAGATATTGATGGGAGAAAAGCTGTAGTAGTAAAAGCAGAAGGACCTGGTGGTAGAGTTGGAAAACCGGGAGAAGCTATTCAAAAACTTATTGAGGAGTATCAAAACAAAATTAGTTTAATAATAATGATAGATGCTGCCGCTAAATTGGAAAGTGAAGAGACAGGAACAATTGCAGAGGGAGTAGGTGCTGCAATAGGAGATCCAGGTCCTGAAAAATATAAGATAGAAGAATCGTCAACGAAATACGGTATTCCAGTTGAATCAATCGTAATAAAACAAGGAATTGATGAGGCTGTGTCAGCAATGTCAAAGAAATTAGCTGAATCAGTAGACAAAGTAGTTGAAAGAATCAAAAATATAATACGTGAAAGAGTTCCAGAAGGGGGATTAGTAATAATAGCAGGTATAGGTAACACAATAGGTGTCGGTAATTCATTAGGGGGATAAGATCATGAATATTAGTAATGCAACAACTACAAAAACTATTACTTATGATCCCCTTGCTAGCCTATTAAATGAGTTCAAAGACTACAAAGTTATGACACTTTTAGAATGCACTTCATGCGGATATACATTAGAAAGAGCATACAAAGAAAAGGAATACGTAAATAAAATAGTTGATGACGCATGCCCAAAATGTAATTCAAAAATGTATATTAAAGCAATATATGTCATAAAAGAGGAAAAGAAACAACAGAAAAAAGGATTATTTACAAAAATGCCCTCTTCCGCAATTAAGAGTGAGGTTTATCATTTCTTATCACAAATTGCAACTCTTATTAGGAATCTAAAAATATTCAATCAATTTCAGTAAAACTTAAAACACCATCTTTAGTAACATAGATAGTGTGCTCAAATTGAGAAACATAACTATTATTTATCTCAGTTAATACAGGATATTTCATTGCAATTCTTTTCTTTAACATTTCATCAATAAGCCGTTTTATATTATTATAATCCTTTAAATACCATCTAGGTGTAAATGGTAAACCTTTTCGTTCATTCCATATCTTAGTGGCTAATTCATCAACCTCATCATTAATTTTTTTAGGCTTTGATAATAGTGCATATATACGTGCATAATTTAGATCGTGAACTTCCCCTCTTCCATTAGTAGCGAAGGGCTCAATAGCATAAATTTCTCCTTCTAAAACTTCACCATGTTCCAAAAATGAATACACATTTGGTATTATTTTACCAGCATGCAAAACATATCGTGATATTTGGTGCCCAGTTAAGTTTGATATAGGTTTGTATCCATAATTTCTTATAGTGTTTTCAACAGTTTTTCCTATTTCGCGAAGACTTGTACCAGGTTTTATAACTTCTAATGCATTTAATAATGCTTTTTGAGCGGCTAATAAAAGTCGTTCATAGGATGGATCAAATGATACTGTTATAGCAGAATCAACAATATATCCTTCAATATGAGCACCACCATCTATCTTTACAATACTATTGGGAGGTATAGTTCTTTCATCATTTATATCAGCAGTATCATGCGCCGCAATATTATTTATTGATACGTTACATGGAAAAGCAGGTTCTGCACCACCAACCTTTATTTCATATTCAACAAGATCACATAATTCAGTAAGAGGCATCCCAACATGAACCTTATATCTTGCCTTTTTTAGAGCAGATGCTAAGATTCTACCAGCCTTTTTGTATAGTCCTAATGTTTCATCTGACATGCTAAGATTGTTATAAAGAAAGGCATATTTATAGGCTACTTTCTATTTAAATAACTGATACGTGGGTCGGGTCATATGAATGTAAAAATACTCGAAAAAGATCAGTTAAGAATGAAATTCATTATTGAAGGGATTGATGCTACTTTATTAAATGCAATTAGAAGAGCAACAATAAGCCGTGTACCCACAATGGCAATAGACACAGTTATAATACTTGAAAATTCATCAATCATGTATGATGAAATTCTCGCACATAGGTTAGGTCTCATACCATTAGTTACAGATCTTGACGAACTAAAACCAGATACTAGTGTGATTTTTAAATTAGAAGTTAAAGCAACATCAGATAATCAGACAGTTTATTCTTCACAACTCATTTCATCAGATCCAAAAGTCAAACCAGCATGGGATACAATACCAATAGTTTTACTTAAAAAAGGTCAACGCATACAATTAGAAGCTATGGCACGATTAGGTACAGGCTCTGAACATGCAAAATGGCAACCGGTATCAGTTAGCGCGTACAAAAATATGCCATATATAGAAGTTGATAAGGAGTTATGGAAAAAATATGATAACAAAACTGCCGAAAATATAGTTAGATCCTGCCCGAAAGGAGTATTAAAAATTGTTGATGGATATCCTACACTTGTAGATCCTATTAATTGTACACTTTGTAGATATTGTGAAGATATTTCAAATAATGCAATAAAGGTTCGCTGGCATGAAAATGAATTTGTATACAAATTAGAATCAACAGGCTCAATGCCTCCAGAAAAAATTTTTATTAAAGCGATTGATTTATTAATTTCAGATTGTAAGAATATTAATTCACAGTTAGAAAATTTAGAAATGGAGGCGGCATAAAATGGTTAAAAAAACAGGACCGACAAATCCAATAGTACGAGCTTTAATAAGAAAACTAAGGAAAGCAAGCAAGACATGGGGTGCACCAATTTGGAAAACAGTAGCAGAATTAATAGAAAAACCTAGACGCCAACGTATACATGTTAATGTAAGTAAGATTAATAGATACTCTGAAAAAGAAGAATTAGTAATAGTACCTGGAAAAGTATTAGGGGCAGGAAAAATAGATCATCCAGTAATAGTTGCAGCTTTATCATTCTCTAAAGCAGCTCGAGAAAAGATAGTTAATGCTGGAGGACAATGCATAAGTATTAGTCAAGCTATTAAAATTAAACCAACTGGATCGGGCGTGAAAATCATAGGGTGAAAAAAATGAGTGAAGAAACAATCATAGTTGATGCAAAAGATCAAATCTTAGGTAGAATGTCTAGTAAAGTTGCATCATTATTACTGTCAGGTAAAAATGTAATCATTATAAATGCAGAAAAAGCTGTTATAAGCGGAACTAAAGAAAGAGTAATAAGCAGATTTAAAGAAAAGTTTGAGCGATCAACTTTAAAAAACCCCGAAAAGCTTGGACACAGAAATCCTAAAAGACCCGATGGAATAGTACGACGAACAATAAGAGGCATGTTACCTTATAAGCAGGAGAAGGGTAGATTAGCATTCAAGAGATTACGAGTATATATTGGTATTCCTGAAAACCTTCAAAATGCTAAATATGTACGATTTCCTGACGCAGAAGCATCTAGACTTGGTAATAGATATGTTTATTTAGGTGATGTACTAAAATTCTTTGGTTGGAATGAATAAGGGTGTGAACAATGAGTATAGTAATAGCTTCTGGAAAAAGAAAAACCGCAATAGCACGTGCAGTAATTAAACCTGGAATCGGAAGAGTAAGAATTAATAGCATACCATTAGAAGTTTATGAACCACAATTCGCCAGAATGCTAATAAGTGAACCACTACTCTTATTAGATGAACAAACTAGAAAAATGTACGATATCGAAGTAACAGTAAAAGGTGGTGGATTCATGGGTCAAGCTCAAGCTATTAGAACTGCAATAGCACGTGGTCTCATTAAAATTACCAATCGTGAAGATCTAAAAGCTCTTTACTTATCATATGATAGAAGTTTAATAGTCGAAGATCCTCGTCAAGCTGAACCTAAAAAGCCTAGAGGAAGAAGCGCTAGAGCTAAAAGACAGAAATCTTATAGATAAATGGGTGAGAAAATATATGATGATACCAGTCAGATGCTTCACATGTGGGGCTCCTATCGCTCAATATTGGGATGAATTTGTAAAAAGGTATGAAAAAGAGCATGATGCAGGTAAAGTTTTAGATGAACTTGGGATTAAAAGATATTGTTGCAGAAGAATGTTTCTCAGTCATGTAAACTTAATAGAAGAATTAATTAAGTTTTCACCAGCACCTTTACAAGAAGAATAAGTTTATTTCTTAAACCAAACATTTATCATACATGGATACTGAGATACAGCATGCAAAATCACGTATAATTTTTGATAGTCGTGGTAATCCTACAATAGAAAGTGAAATATATACAAAGAAAAGTTTTGGTAGAGCATCAGCCCCAAGCGGACTTAGCACCAGCACCTATGAAGTACCTCATATGCCAAGTGGCGGACCTAAAAAAGCATTAGAGATATTGAACTCATACATTTTACCTAAATTAAGGGGATTAGATTCATCAAATCAACAACTTTTTGATTCAACATTAAGAGAGTTAGATGGAACACAAAACTTTTCAAAAATAGGTGGGGCAGCATCTACATCACTCTCATTTGCAAATGCTAAAGCAGCAGCTAATACTTTAGAGCTTCCTCTTTATAGGCACTTAAATAATTACGGAGACTACAAATTACCTTTACCACTTGGTAATGTAATTGGTGGTGGAAAACATGCACGTGATAGATCAATCCCATTTCAGGAAATATTAGTTTTTCCTTTAAATGCACCAACAATTTTTGATGCAGTAATGATTAATACACTAGTTCATAAAGAACTTTCCAAAATACTTTCGAGAATTGATCCATATTTTGCAGGAGGAAAAAATGATGAAGGCGCATGGGTTACAAAAACAACAATAGAAAATGCATTAAATTCAATAAAAGAAGCTATAGAAATTGTAAAATCTACAATTAACATACCTATAGAAATAGGAATTGGAATTGACATAGCCGCATCTAACCTTTGGGACCCCGACAAAAGAGTTTACAAATACGAAGATAAAATATTTAGAGAAACAGAACATCTTAATTATATACTATCATTAATAGAAAAATACCAAATATTATATTTAGAAGACCCATTCCATGAAGATAGTTTTGAAGCATTTGCTGAATTAACAGAAAGAACAAAGAGTTATGGTACACTCATAGTTGGGGATGATATATTTGCTACCAAAATTGATAGACTTATCAAAGGAATTAAATACAAAGCAGGGAATAGTATTATAATAAAACCCAATCAAGTAGGTACAATAAGTGATGCAATACAAGTAATAAAATATGCACGTGAAAATGGATACACACCCGTAATTTCACACAGAAGCGGAGAAACAACTGATGAAACTATAGCTCATTTAGCTGTAGCATATCAAACACCATTAATAAAAACTGGAACCGTTGGTGGGGAAAGACTTAGCAAGCTTAATGAGCTCATAAGAATCGAGGAAATGGATAAAAGTATAAGAGTAACTTCATTATTTGCAAAATGAAACAATAAATAGTAGAAGATTTATTCAAAGATGTGCTTAGGTGACATGAGTATGAGTGAAGGAGAAGAAAGCAAAAAGATAGAAAAACGCAGAGAAGATGAGAAGCAATCAGAGCAGCTAAAAATAGCACCCATAGAATTTTATATAGCATCTGGCTTACATATAGGGACACGATATAAATCTAAATATATGCGGCGTTTCATATCCAAAACAAGAGTTGATGGTATAAATATGATCAGCATTAAAGATATTGATGAACGAATAAAAATAGCAGGAAAATTCCTTTCATACTTCGAGCCTCCCAAAATATTAGTAGTTGCATCTAGACCCTATGCAATACAACCTGTTAAAAAATTCTGTGAACTAGTAGGAGCAATACCATCAATAGGTAGATTTCTTCCGGGAATGCTAACAAATCCGCAATTGCCATTTTATTTAGAGCCTGATGTTGTATTTGTCAATGATCCAGTAGCAGACTCTCAAGCAATAGAAGAGGCTAGTAAAGTAGGTATACCAGTAGTAGCACTTTGTGACACAGAACATGATTGTGGTAATATAGATCTTATTATACCAGTAAATAATAAAGGTAAAAGAGCATTAGCAACAGTATATTGGCTCTTAGCAAGACAAATATTAAGAGAGCGGGGAGAAATACCTCCAGATGGTGATTTAACTATACCAATTGATGATTTTGAAACCAAACTAACAGAGGAAAGCTAATAAGTTAGTCACTCCACGACTAGAATCTGTAGTCTTCTTGGATACTTTTAATGATTATAGCGAACATAAATAATGGATACAAGCAGAAGCATAAATTTTTGTGTTTGGAATACTTTAATAAATAGAGAACTATGGAACGTGTAAGAAGAAGTGCAGTAGCTGGAGGATTTTATGAAGCAGATCCAGAAGATCTAAAAAAACAAATTGAATGGTGTTTCACACATCCTATAGGCCCTGGTACAATTCCAAGAAAAATAGCAGAACAACAATCCAGAAAATTAATTGGTATAATTTCCCCACATGCAGGTTATATGTATTCAGGACCAGTAGCTGCGCATGGATACTCTAAAGTTGCAATAGATGGAAAACCTGATTTAATAATTATTGTAGGGCCAAATCATACAGGTTATGGTCCAAGCATATCTGTTATGTCAGAAGGTATATGGGAGACACCTTTTGGGAAGGTCCATATTGATAGCGAAACTGCAAAGAAAATAATTTCTGGTTGCAAATATGCAAAAGCAGATCATCTAGCTCATATTTATGAACATTCAATAGAAGTACAATTACCATTTCTTCAGTATATTTTTGATTCTGATTTCGTTTTTGTACCAATTGTTATGATGATACAAGAATTAGAAACTGCAACATGCTTAGGCGAATCAATAGCAAAAGCCGTAGAAGATAAAAATGTCTTATTAATTGCCTCATCAGATTTAACACATTATGAATCACATGAAAGGGCTGTGAGAAAAGATAATCTTCTTATAAAAGCCATACTTAACATGAACATAAAAGAGATATTCGAAACCATTTATATGCATGATATATCTGCATGTGGACCAGGTGCGATAGCAACTATTATTCATGCTTCAAAAATTTTAGGTGCTAAAAAAATCACATTATTAAAATATGCAACTTCTGGAGATGTTTCAGGTGATAAAACACATGTTGTAGGATACTCATCATTTTCAATAGAAAAATAAAATATAAAAATTGTATTATGAGATCCCTAAAATAATTAAGTCTCAATTTTTGCCCCAGTAAAATCAAGTTTTGCATCAAAGGTAAAGTTACTTCTCTTTAACAAAGATTTATGAACTTTTTTAATTGTGGTTTCATCGGTCAATGCCACTACAAGCCCTCCATTTATCCATGTAACTTTAGCACCTAATGCACCAGATTTAATAGATGCACTAACTAATTCATCAATTTTTGTAGTTGTAGCACCCAATGCACGTATAAGACTATGAGCTAAACTCATTAACATACCAACACGTTCTAAATTTCCTTGTTCTAATGCATTATAAATATTTGCACTCACCCAGTTCATTCCTCGCGTTACATCATTTACGTATTCTGAGACATTATTTAAAAATGGTCTAAGAATTACTTCCGGACTATTTAAAAGTGAATACCTTTTACTGCTTAACGCAATTAGAAACAATAAATCCTCCTTAGGTTTTATGAAAATAGGTTTTTCTCCAATTTTGAATACAGCCAAACCACCAGTTATAAAAAGCATAATCTCAAAAGTCGATGGGCTCTTCCTTATACTTCTCTCTGAATCAAAAACCACCTTCCAAATAAATTCACGCTCAAGCTTACTACCTAAACTTTGCGTAACTGCCATCACTGTAGCTATCGATAAGGATGTTGAAGGGAAAGCTGATATAGGAACATCGGATATGACATTAATTTCCAATTGATTATTATTTTTAAGAAATTCCATAGTTTTAAGCGCACTTATTATAACAGGTCTTAAAACTCTTTTAGCTAATAATCCACCTCTTTCAACTATAATCCTTCTTCTTTCATAACGTAACAATAATTCTTTATTTTTAGATGATACTCTTATTTTATTATCTCCCCTTGAAAGTGTTTCTACTGATATAAGAATTCTTTTATTTATTGTCGCAGCTACAGCAGTTCCAGTACGAAATAATGCTTGATCACCAGATAAATATACTAAACCTGGAGCCGATGCTTGGCTCATAGTACCTCACATCTATCTCCTTACCAAAATAATAACAAATCCATAAGTTTTAAAGTTATCTATGTATTTACAGTTGCATACACTAATATAATAATTTTTATAACAAAATTAGATAGACAACACGTTAACAATAATTAACACATTCCACATCGTTAAAATTATTGTTAAAAATTTATGAACAATAAATAAATTTTTAATCTAATTAAACTATTAATACATGATCAACTATGCCTAACGTAGGCGATATAGCCCCTGACTTTGAATTACCAAATCAAAGAGGAGAAATCATAAAGCTCACTAATTTCAGAGGAAAATACGTCGTACTTTATTTCTATCCTAAAGATTTTACATCAGGATGCACACTTGAAGCACAAAGCATTAGAGATGTCTATAATGAATTAAAAAACCTAGATGTTGTTATACTTGGTATTAGCGCTGACTCAATAGAATCTCATAAAAAATTTGCTGAGAAATATAATTTACCTTTTAACCTATTAAGCGATACTGAGAAAAAAGTAATAAACCTTTATGGTGTTAAAGGTTTAATTGGGGCCAGACGTGTCACGTTCATTATAGATAAAAATGGAAAAATAATAAAAATTTTCCAAAAGGTAAATGCTGCACAGCATGGAAAAGAATTATTAGAAACACTACGTAGTATGAACCCTTAACGATTTAAATCATTTACACATTTTAATTAAATGTTAAAGAATCCGAACACTATAGTTCAATTTATATGTTAGTAAACGTTATTTGATGTATTATGGATAAAGAAAATCATGAAGGTCCAGCAATTGTAAAATTAGGTGGAAGTGTAATAACTGATAAATTGAGGCAAAAATTTATTAAAAAAGATACTTTAAATAGACTTAGTAGAGAGATTGCAGAATCAAATGTTAGGACAATCATAGTACATGGGGGAGGCAGTTTTGGTCATCCATTAGCTAAAAAATATAAAGTACATTTAGGATTAACTGAATCAACATTAATAGGTGCTAGTTTAACTGAAGCAGCAATGAAAGAACTTAATTTATATGTTATTAATTCTCTTATAAACCATGGAATACCTGCACTACCCTTTTCTCCACTCTCAATAATAATTAATAATTTAAAAAATATTGAGACAAAATTTTTTGAAACAATCGTTTATTCATTTAATATAGGTTTTACTCCAGTAATTTATGGTGATGTGGTCCTTGATAAATCTCAGGGATTTTCAGTATTATCTGGTGATAAAATAATTATAGAATTAGCAAAGATTTTTAAACCTAAGAGAGTCATTTTCTGCTTAGACGTAGATGGTATATACACATCTGATCCTAAGATAGATAGTAGTGCTCAGCTCATAAAAGAGCTTACTCTGGAGGAAGCCATTAAAATGACTAAAAAAATTGCTAGTACAAATAAGATAGATGTTACTGGTGGTATGAAAAGTAAATTAGAAGCATCAATAGAAATAGCACAACTAGGAGCAGATGTGATATTTATAAATGGTAATAGACATAGACTACTCCAAAAGGCTTTAAAAGGGACTATTAATATAGGTACTATAATTAGGGGGATAAAAAATTGAGTATAAAAAGAAGAAAAAGCGAACATGTTGATATTGTACTTAATAAAGATGTAAATTTTAAATTTAAAACAACCGGCTTTGAATGCATTGAATTTATTCATCGTGGAACTACTAGATTAAAACTAGATAACATTGATACATCTATAACATTTTTAAATAAACATTTTCAAGCACCTCTACTTATTGGGTGCATGACAGGAGGTTATGAAGGAGCTGAAAAAATTAATAGAGAATTAGCACGCGTTGCTCAAAAACTTGGAATAGGACTTTGCGTAGGAAGTCAAAGGGCTGCCCTTAAACATCCCGAATTATCTTATACATTTTCAGTAGTTCGTGAAGAAGCTCCAGACATATTTATTATGGGAAACCTAGGCGCAGCACAACTTAAAGAATATGGGATTAATGGTATTAGAAAAGCAGTAGAAATGATCAAAGCAGATGCAATAGCAATCCATTTTAATCCTGCTCAAGAAGCAGTTCAAGTTGACGGAACGCCAGATTTTAGTGAATGGTTTAATATTTTATCTGATATATCAAAAGAAGTTGGAATACCGATCATAGCAAAAGAAGTTGGATTTGGATTTAGCTATGAAGATGCTATATTACTTAAAAAAGCTGGCGTAAGTGGTATAGAAATTGATGGAGCAGGAGGAACCAGTTGGGCTGCAGTAGAATATTATAGAGCTGAACTCGCAAACGATAAACAAAAAATGGAACTCGCAAAACTATTTTGGGATTGGGGTATACCTACTGCAGCATCATTATGTGAGGTTGCCTCGCATGTAGACCTGCCTATAATAGCTGGTGGAGGTATAAGAAATGGTGTTGAAATCGCTAAAGCAATATCTTTAGGAGCCACATTAGTAGCTATCGCACGACCTATATTAAAAACATTAATAGAAAATGGTGAAGGTTCAGTAATACAATTAGTTAATAAATATATACTCGAATTAAAGACACTTATGTTCTTAGTCGAAGCCGAAAATATCCCACAACTTAAACGCAAACCTTTAATAATAAAAGATTGGTTAAAAACATGGTTAGAAGCCAGGGGTATTGATACTGCATATTGGTCATCAAGGAGTGATATAAGATGAATAAATTAGAGGAACAATTAAGAATTTATGCAGATCTAATCACCAAAGAGGCATTATCACGAATTAATAAAATACACCCATCAGAACTAAGAGACTCATGCGCACACTTAATTAAAGGTGGAGGTAAAAGATTAAGACCTTTTGTAGTTATAACAGTAGGAACCGGATTTGGTGCTAACATAGAATCATTAATACCAGGAGCTGTTGCAGTTGAATATATACATAACTTCAGTCTCATACATGATGATATTATAGATCAAGATGAATTCAGACGTGGATTAAAGACAGTTCACACGATTTATGGAATTCCAATAGCTATAATTGCAGGTGATATGCTTTTTGCAATGGCGTTCACAACTCTTAATGAACTTAAAAATCTGGGCGTACCAGCAAATAGGGTACAAATAGCTAACAAGCTATTAGCACTAGCTACTCAACGTTTAGCAGTTGGACAAAGCTACGATATTCTATTTCCTAATGAAAAATCAGTAAATATCAAATCGTACTTAAAAATGATCTATCTTAAAACTGGAGCACTCTTTGAAAGTTCAGCAGAAATTGGCGCAGTAATTGCAGGTGCAAAAGGTGAAAAAAGAATTTCGATGAGACGTTTCGGAAAAAACATGGGAATAGCATTTCAAATAATAGATGATATATTAGGAATCATGGGTGATGAAAAAGTTACTGGTAAGCCTGTAGGTAGTGATTTAAGAGAAGGCAAAAAAACTTTACCAATCATATATACATTAAAATATGGTGACGCTAACACAAAAAAGTTACTAAACAAAAACTTAGGTAATAGATCAATAACAAAGGATGATGTAAAAGAAATACAGAATAAATTAATTAATCTTGGAGCAATTGAATATTCGTTTAACCTAGCCAAACAGTATGGAGATGAAGCTAAAAAGAATTTAACAGCATTACCGCACAATGATGAAAGAGAATTGCTTGAAGAACTTGTAGATTTTGTTTTAAAAAGAAATTATTAAGGTGAGAAAATGAGCCTTGATGAAGAAATAAAAAAATTGGCATTAAAGCACGCGCTACTCAATGCAATAAAATTTAATGGCAAAGCTAAACCTGATGCTGTCATATCAAAAATTTTATCAGAAAGACCAGAATTTAGACAACAAATACGCGCACTCATTGACTTAGTTAAACAAACAGTTGATAAAGTAAATTCAATGACAATTAATGAACAAAAAGATATGTTAATGCAAATATGGCCAGAAGCACTATATGAAACTAAAGGAGAGAAAGGAGAGAAAAAATTACCTCCATTACCTAATGCTCAAAAGTATAAATTAATTGTAACACGATTCGCACCAAATCCTGATGGGCCTCTTCACTTAGGAAGCGCACGACCAATAATACTCTCATATGAATATGCTAAAATGTATAAAGGAAAATTTATTCTACGATTTGAAGATACAGACCCGAAACAAAAACGTCCAATACTTTTTATAGATAAATCAACCGAAAAAAAGGAATATGATTATATTAGAAGAGACGTTGAATGGCTTGGAGCTAAATGGGACGAGGAATATATACAATCTGATCGAATGGATATATATCTTAGGCTTGCAAAAGAATTAATAGAACATAATGGAGCTTATGTTTGTACATGTGAACAAGAAACATTCAAAAAATTCAGAGACTCTAGCAAACCTTGCCCTCATAGAAATCATGATATACAAACTAACTTAGAACTCTGGGAGAAAATGGTTGAAGGACACTTTACTGAAGGTAGCGCTGTACTTAGGATCAAAACGGATCTTTCACATCCAGATCCAAGCATACGTGATTGGGTTGCATTTAGAGTTGTTAATATAAAAAAATATCCTCATCCTAGAATAGGCAGAAAATATTTTGTATGGCCAACATATAATTTTGCTGCAGGTGTTGACGATCACTTAATGGGCATCACACATGTATTAAGAGCAAAAGAACATTTATCAAACACAATAAAACAAAGCTATTTATATAAGCACATGGGATGGACAATGCCAGAAGTAATAAATTTTGGAAGAATGAAACTAGAAGGAGTCATTCTCTCAAAATCTAAAATCAGAACAGGAATTTCGAAAGGTGAATATTACGGTTGGGATGATCCGCGATTAGGCACATTAATGGCTTTAAGACGAAGAGGCATATTACCAGAAACCATTAGAGAAATAATAATAGATATAGGTCCCAAACCAGTTGAAGCAACCATATCATGGGCCAATCTTGCCGCGCTCAACAGAAAACGATTAGAACCAATTGCAAATCGTTACATGTTTGTTAGAAATGGCCCATGGGGAGAACCACCAAAAATCATCATAACAGATATAGAAACATTAGAAGCTCATTTACCATTTCACCCTAATTATCCTGAAAGAGGGTCACGAATTTTAAAAATTGAGACAATAAATAAAACAGCATCCATATATGTTGACTATACAGACATTTACAATAATAACAAGATAAAAATTACTCAAGGATCAGAATTTAGATTAATGGGTCTCACAAATATTAAAGTTACATCATTTAAAGAAAAAGAGATAATTGCAGAAAATATAGGGAACGATTTAGAATATGCTAAAAATAAAGGATTACCCATAATACAATGGGTTCCTATTAATAACAATACTAAAATTAAGATGATTATGCCAGAACAAATAATTCATGGATTAGGTGAACCACTACTTTCTAATATCACTATTAATACTCCAGTTCAATTTTACAGATTTGGTTTTGCTCGACTCGACTCAATAATTGATAATACTTTAGTCTTTTATTATTCACACGATTAAATGCTGTACTGCATGATTTGAGCGTATAGTGTGAAGTTTTTTAGTTCAAGTCTTTCATATTTATGCAATGAGGTGCATGAACTCAGAGGATAGAGACTGGAGCAAGTATAAAGTAGTCATGAAGGCGTATTTGTACAATATTTTTATGGTGTTGATCTTAAGTTAGTGCCAGAAAAATGCCTAGTCATGGAAGTGCACATCAGAAAATCATGTAACACAGCAACAATAGAGATTAAATTTAAATGTTAGTTTAATGATCAAATATTATGCCATACAAATTTTCTTGTAAAGATGTAGGTATGAATTGTGGATTTGAATTTAAAGGTGCAAGTAGCGAAGACGAAGCACTAGCATTAGCAAAAGTACATGCTGAAAAAGCTCATGGAGTTAGGGAAATACCAGCTGATTTAGCAGAGAAAGTAAAAAAAGCCATTAAGAAAGAATAAATTCTACCTTCAATTTTTCTTTTTTCTATCTCTTCAGTATATTGATTAAACACAAATATTAAAATACGAAAACAATTCTAATCCTATTAACACTTCTTGTAGTTGGTCATAGGTTGCATAATGACTTCAACAATGCCCTGAATATTTTGAAGAGGGCTAAAAACATTAAAATGCATCATATTAAGAAACGTTAATCATGCTTAGTACTTTATGAAGTACCCGTAAAGAAACTCTTAAAATAAAGTAGGCTTGTCAAATAACAAGAAAAATATTAGTAAGTATTACGACACATTTTTATAGTAGTTTAAACCTTAAAATATGGACAAGCTATGAACATAGGTGAGCGATGTGTCTACCAAAAAACCTTTTTATGTGAGATTTGAGGTACCCTCAGAAATAGCCGAGAAAGTATATGAATTAGTAAGAAAAGTAAAAGATACAGGAAAATTAAGAAGAGGTACAAATGAAACTACGAAAGCAGTAGAGAGAGGAGTAGCAAAAATGGTCATTATAGCAGAGGATGTAGATCCTCCAGAAATAGTAGCACCATTACCATTACTTTGTGAAGAAAGAAATGTTCCATATTTATATGTGCCGTCAAAGAAAACATTAGGAGAAGCTTCAGGAATAGATGTTGCTGCAGCATCAGTGGCAATAATAGAATTGGGTGAAGCAAAATCATTATACGATGAGTTAGTATCTGCTTATTCAGAGTTAAAAGTGAAAACAAAGAAATAAATTAATATTAATTTTATAAGTAACTAAGCATTACAATTTTTAGGTGTGAGGGAAATGAGCACAGGTGGACAAACATCACAAACTGATGCAACACCAGCTGAAGTTATACAAATCATTGGTAGAACAGGCGTAACTGGTGAAATAACACAAGTACGAGTAAAAATACTTGAAGGAAAAGATAAAGGTCGAGTTATAACTAGAAATGTAAAAGGACCAGTAAGAATAGGAGATATTCTTATGCTGAGAGAAACTGAAAGAGAAGCCAGAAAACTTACAGTGAGGTAAAAAATATGGTATATAAGTGTTCATTTTGTGGTGGAGATATAAAACCAGGTACAGGAAGAATATTTGTAAGAACAGATGGAACTATACTCAGATTCTGCTCAAGCAAATGTAGAAAAAATTATTTCATGGGCAGAGATCCACGTAAATATAAATGGACATTACATTATGTAAAACAAACCCAAAACATAAAAACGCAATAAGCTTTAACTGTGAGTTTCAAAATACAATTTTGATAATTTTTCAAGAAGCATAAATTCTTCTTGTGTTAATTCTGATTTATATTTAGTAAGCAGTATTTTTACATGATCTTCTGGAATCTTCACATAAAGTACTTCATTTTCTTTCACATTCCTACCGATATATATATCACCTTTTACTGATATTGCTACACTTTGACCTTTAAGAGCTTCTGGTAACGGTTTACCCATTTCTTGAATCTGTTGGATAATACCTACTACAAATCCATTCTCTTTCATGAGAGGATAACCTGGTTTAATTCTACCAAAAATAACTTCAACTCCAAATATTGCAGGCTCGCTCTTTCTAAATATATATCCAGGTAAAATTTTAACAGCACCAGGTAATATCAATGTTGAGAGTTCTTTTTGCCTTTCTTCAAGCTTTATCTTCTCAACCCATTCTTGGTATTCTTCAACTATTCTATAAATTATATTATTATAAAAAATTGGAATACCCTTACTTGCTGCTTCATCTTTAGCATCTGGTAAAACTTTTACATTAAAGGCAAAGATACAACCATAATATTTATTAAGTTCTCTTGAAACAAACGCCTCAATAATATCTCTACGTGAAACAGGTCCAACATCAGCTAATCTAACCGGAATATTCATAGACTTTACATAATTAGTGAACGCCTCAAGTGTTCCTAAAGCATCAGCTTTAATAATAACACCAACTTTATCGGTAGATATTCTGATTGATCGTATTTCATTCATTATCTCATTTGATATACGATTAATATCCTCAATTTTTTCTGCCACAATAAAAGGAGCGCCAGCAATAGCACCTTCTATATCAGGTGCTACAACTTTAACACCAGCAGCAGCAACAACTTCATCAACACTTTTGAACTTATCTTCCGGCGACATCATTTCATCCAATGGTTTAGGCATTAAAATAGTTCTAACATGGGAAATGATAGGTTTTTCAAGTGAACCAACAATAATAGTATCACCTTTACGTAATATACCATCAAAGATGATCACATCAAGTGTTGGTCCTAAACCAACCTCCTCTTTTACTTCTAAAACAACACCCTTTGCAGGTCCTTCAGTATACACAAGTCTTGATGTCATGTAAGCCTGAGCCATACCACTTACAGCAGCTAAAAGCTCTGCAATACCTTCCCCAGTAACAGCACTAGTAGGTATTATAGCAACAACTTTAGCAAAATTCTTTACCCTATCAAATCGATCAGCTACAATACCAAGTTTTGAAAGCTCTCCTATTAACATGTAAATTTTATTATCTAAATCTTCTCTAACCGTCTCATCTTGTCTAAAGAACGAATCTAAAAATGAAAATGTATTCATAGGCTTCCAACCAGGTAATCTATCTATTTTATTAAATGCAATGACAAACATGGTTTTCCTAGCCTTTAATATTTCAAGACTCTCCAAGGTCTGTTTTTCTATACCTTTCAGTGCATCAATAACCAAGATAGCCATATCAGCTACAGAACCACCCCTCATACGCAGATTTGAAAAAGCCTCATGACCAGGCGTATCAATAACTAATATACCAGGAACTTTAATATTAATGTTAAAACGTGATTTTAATGGTTCACAAATTTTTTCTATTGTTGATTTAGGAAGAAACGATGCCCCTATGTGCTGAGTCATGCCCCCAGCTTCCCTCATTTGTACGGCTGTTCCTCTAATTTTATCTAGTAATAATGTTTTTCCAACATCAACATGTCCTAAAACTACTAGTATTGGTTGTCTCAGAGGCATTCTATTTTAAAGATGCGAAGTATATTAATAAGCTTATTCTAATACATAAAAACAAATAACTTGACAAGAAAGTTCAGATTTAAACCATGACGAATTACCAATAAAAATTAAATACAGTAAACTATAATTATGATATTCATCACATCTTAGAAGCGAGAATCTTCACAATTTTAGTCGTGAAAAATGTCAAAACATAATAAAAAGCTTTAGGCATGTAAGAATTATAGGAAAACTTTTTTGGGAAGCATATTATAAAAAAATGGGATAAATATGCCTGAATTCAAAGTAGTAATTAGTGATCCGAAAACCGGAAAATCACAACAAGTAACAGTTTCAGGAAAAGAAGCACAATCATTAATAGGTCTTAAGATAGGTGATGTTATTAGTGGCACAATTTTTGGAATGCCTGATAAAAAAATAAAAATTACAGGGGGATCAGATAATTCTGGTTTTCCAATGAGGGCTGACCTACCAGGTGGAGCAAAACGTAAAGTACTTCTAGCTGGACCACCAGGATATAGACCAAAACAAAAAGGTGAAAGAAAACGTGTCATAGTTCGCGGTAATACTATTACTGAGGACATTGTGCAAATTAATACAGTAATAGTTTATGAGTAGCTATTCAAGAGGTGACGTAGATCACAAATAAACCAGCATTACAAGAAGAAAAACCAGAACTTAAGCAGCCACTTATAAATATAGGTACTGCTGGACATGTAGATAGCGGAAAATCTACACTAGTTTTAGGTTTAAGTGGTGTATGGACTGCTAGGCACTCTGAAGAATTAAGAAGAGGAATAACCATCAAATTAGGTTATGCTAATACATTAATAATGAAATGCCCTGTCTGTCCCGAACCTTACAAATGGACAACATTAGCTCTTTCACCAGACGGAAAATGTAAAAGATGCGGATCAACATTAGAACCTGTAAGGTTTGTTTCTTTTGTAGATAGTCCAGGTCATGAAATGCTTATGGCTACAATGCTTTCTGGAGCTGCAGTAATGGATTCAGCAATACTTGTAATTGATGCGACTACATCTTGTCCACAGCCTCAAACCAGAGAACATTTCAAGGCGTTAGAAATTATGGGTGTAAATAATCTTATAGTAGTTCAAAATAAAGTTGAAGTTGTCACTAGAGAAAAAGCTATGGAGAATTACAAAGAAATTAAAGAATTTTTAAAAGGCACGTTTGCTGAAAATGCCCCTATAATACCCATTTCTGCATTGCATAAGGCAAATCTTGATTTGCTTATTGAAGCTATTGAGAAATATATGCCAAATCCGATTAGAGATGAAAATAAACCTTTAATGATGCATGTAATCCGCTCATTTGATATAAACAAACCTGGTACTTCAATTGAAAATCTACAGGGTGGAGTATTAGGAGGAACCATCTTACAAGGTACACTAAAATTAGGTGAGGAAATTGAGATTCTACCAGGTGCTAAAGTAAAGAAAGGAGATAAAATTACTTTTGTACCTATAATTACTAAAGTCACAGGCTTAAAAAGTGGCGATATAGAATTAGAAGTTGCTAGACCTGGTGGACTTATTGGAGTTTCCACAAAGCTTGATCCTTCCCTAACAAAAAATGATGGTATGGTGGGTAATGTTGTTGGAAGACCTGGAGAATTACCTAGACCTGTAACAACTGTGAATGTTGAATACAAGTTATTCGATTATGTGATAGGAATGAGAGAACAAGTAAAAGTAGAAATGCCTAAATTAAAAGAAGAATTCGTATTAAATATAGGCGCAAGTAGAGTCCTAGGTATTGTTACCTCTATGAAAAGTGATGAACTAACATTTAGATTGGCTTCTCCAGTAGTAGCTTATAAAAATAGTAAGGTTGCATTAAGTCGAAGAGTTGCTAACAGATGGAGGTTAATTGGTTATGGGGTGTTAAAGGATTGAGCAATAGCATTGAACAAGTCTTAATAGACTCAAGTTTTATTCTTGCATGTGTTGAAAAAGGGAAGGATCTCCTTGCAATAGCTGAAAAAAGATTTGGTAGTATTTTCAAACCTGTAACTGCTAGTGCAATAATAGATGAATTAAAACTTATTGCTTCAAAGGGAGGAAAACGTGGCCGTTTAGCAACATTGGCGCTTGAAATTGTTAATAAATATAGTGTGTTACCTGATAAACCAATGCCTGATGAGGATGTAGATAATTTTATAGCTAGAATCGCATTAGAAAAGAAATTAATTGTTGCTACTAATGATGTAAAGTTAAGATCACAGCTTAGAAAACTTGGCGTACCACACTTATATTTACGATATGATGGTAATGTTGACTACTTCGGACACTTAAAATAGTTCATCGCATTGAGATAAACAAATATATATGGGTATTTAATAATGGTTCAATGATTACTGGTTGGCGGTGTGTTGTTTATGTATATGATATGTAAAATTAAAGGTATAGTAAGAATACCTGCAGATAAACTGGGAGAAGATTTAGAAGATACTGCTAAAGAAATTTTAAGAAATGAATATGAGGGTAGATTTATAAAAGATCTAGGTTATGTTCTTTCCATATTCGATGTGAAAGTTTCTAAATTCGGTAAAATATTGCAGGGAGATGGAGCCTCATATCATGTAACTAAATTCAGTGCACTCACATACATGCCTCATGATAAAGAAGTGGTTGAAGGTGAAATAATCGATGTAAAAAGTTTTGGATTAATAATGAGATCAGGTCCACTTGAAGGGTTAATTCACATATCACAAGTTATGGATGATAGAGTAAATGTAGACGTACGACGAGCACTCTGCATAGGAGAAAAAACTAAACGTACTATCGGAAAAGGTGATAGAGTAAGAGCAAGAATAGTCTCAATTAGCATTTCAGGATCATCAGTTAAAGTAGGATTAACGATGAGACAACCATTTCTTGGTAAAATAGATTGGATAAAAGAAGATATAGAAAAACTAAAAGGTACAAAGAAAGAGGTGAAAACTGTTGGCTGAAGAACGAAGAATCACACTCGGACTTAAAGCTTGTCTAAAATGCAAATACCTTGTTGAAGATAAAGAAACCATTTGTCCAAATTGTGGAAATAATTCCTTCACAAAAAATTGGAGCGGTATAATAATCCTCTATAAACCAGATAAATCAAGATTAGCGCAAATGTTAAACCTCAAAAAACCAGGTAGATATGCCATAAAAATCAGAGGCGTAGTATAATGAATTATACAGTTGAATTACCGAGAGGATATGTTGGCACACCTACCAACACTGAAAAAAGAAATCTTAGGATTCTCTTAAAATATCCCCTTGGACTTTTATTACCATATCCACATCCAGAATCAACCAAGTTAGCATTAAAATATTTATCAAAATTTAACCCTGAAAAAGTAATCCTAGTAGGTGATAGAGTATCTTATAACTTTATTAATGAAGGATTTGATCCAAATACAATAATCATAGATAAACGTGAGAAACGTAATGAAATTGATAGTAGCTGGATTAACAATTGGGCTAAAGTAATTAAGCATGTAAAAAATCCACCAGGTTCAATAAGTAAAGCATCAATTGAAACTATCAAAACTTGCATCAACACAGATAAATGTGCCATTGTTGTTGATGGTGAAGAAGACATGCTTGTCTTACCAACAATTTTTTATTACCCAGAAACAACTATTATATTCTATGGATCACCTGATGTAGGATTAATATTAGTAAAAAGCGATAAATCTAAAAAGAGGTTTGTTAAAAAAATATTAGAAAAGGTGATCAGAAAATGAGTGGAGAATTACAGGTTGAAATAATAAAATCCATTAATAATCCGTTACTTAGTAGAAAAGAATACATGATTAGGTTAATTCATCCAAAATCTGCAACACCATCTAGAGATCAAGTAAGAGCATTCTTAGCATCAAAATTAGGAGCTTCAATAGATCGAGTAATAGTTAAGAACTTAAAAACATATTATGGAACTAATGTAACACTCTGTAAAGCACATATTTATGATTCACCGGAAAAAATAATCGAACCAGAATACATAAAACTAAGAAACTTGCCAAGAACTGAACGTAAAAAAGCTTTAGAATCCATGAAAGCTAGTAAAACAGAGGTTAAACAAGAAACAAAAACTAAATAAGCATGAAAATTTTTAAAGCAATGAGGTAGTAGTAATGTCACAAGTTCATAAACTTTACGAATATGATTATACAACTGGTAAGATTAAGCCTAAGAACCAAAAATGTCCTAGATGCGGTTCTTACATGGCATTTCATAAAGAACCTACACCAAGATGGGCTTGTGGATCATGCCATTATACAATATTTTTAAAGAAATAATTATCCGCAAGCTTAAGAATCCTATTATTATCAAGAACTTTATTATTTTAGCACAGATAATTAAATAACTGTTATATTTTAGTCCAGAGTTATAATTCTGGTATTCATGTCTGATCCAATAATTATTCTAGGCATTGAAAGCACAGCTCACACTTTTGGCGTTGGAATTGCTACATCAGACGGTCAAATATTAGCTAATGCAAGAGATATTTATAAACCACCAACTGGAGGGATACATCCAAGAGAATGCGCAAAACATCATGCATTAGTTGCTAGTTCAGTTCTGAAACAAGCACTAATGCAATCAAAAATTAGGTTGGATGAAATTGATGCAATTGCAGTAGCATTAGGTCCAGGATTAGGACCATGTTTGAGAGTGGGCGCTACGGCCGCAAGAACATTAGCACTTCTTCTCAATATCCCTTTAATACCAGTTAACCATGGTATTGCGCATATAGAAATTGCTAAATTAACTGCCAATGTCGAAGATCCATTAGTTATTTTTGTTTCAGGTGGTCATACCAGCATAATGGCTTACATGGATGGTAGATATAGAGTATTTGGTGAAACATTAGATGTGGCATTAGGCAATTTTCTTGATTCATTAGGAGAAAAGCTCGGTTTCCCCTTTCCAGGATTAATAAATGTAGAAAAAATGGCAGATTCAGGTAAGCAAATACTTAACCTACCGTATACAGTAAAAGGTCAAGATTTATCATTCTCTGGATTATATACTGCAGCACTTAAAGCATTAAAAAATGGTGCAAAAATAGAAGACGTATGTCTTAGTGCAGTAGAATATTCATATAGTATGTTATGTGAAGTGGTTGAGAGGGCATTAGCATTTTTAGAGAAAAAATCCGTAGTTCTTACTGGTGGAGTAGCTAGAAGTAATAGACTACAAAATATGCTTAAAATTGTTGCATCCATGCATAATGCAACATTTCATGTCGTTCCTGATGAATATGCTGGAGATAATGGTGCAATGATAGCATGGACAGGAGTTTTAATGTACAAGAGTGGAATAACAATTCCAATTGATAAGAGTACTGTAAAACCTCGATGGAGAATTGATGAGGTTGATATCCCATGGATGAAATAGTATTAAAAATAGACAAACAACAATTATTAAAAAGGGGCGCTGAATCAGAAATCTGGTTAGGTACATGGTTAGGACTCCCTGCAATATTTAAAATAAGAATACCAAAACCTTATCGGCATCCCATATTAGATAGGATAATAAGGGAACGACGAACCTTATCAGAAGCAAGAATTATGGCAGAAGCGTTAGAAATAAACATTAATGTTCCAACCATATATGACATTGACCTAAATGAAATGATGATAATCATGGAATATATTGAAGGTTTAACACTAAAACAAATCCTTGAAAATAATCCTCAAGATGGTATTAAATGGGCTTATCAATTAGGTATAATAATTGGTAAACTTCATAAAAATGGTATTATGCATGGCGATTTAACTACATCAAATATTATAATTAAGAATAATAAACTTTATCTTATAGATTTTGGCCTAGCAGAAAAGACAACAAGATTAGAAGATTATGGTCTTGACTTACATCTACTTAGTCGCATTCTTGATAGTAATCATCATAAGATTGCTACATCCTTTCTTACTGAAGTATTAAAAGGTTATACAGATATTGTTGGTTATGAAACGGCCAACCTTGTCAAAGAAAAAATGAGAGAGATTAGATTGAGAGGACGATATATACATGAAAGACGACTAGAAAAATAGAAATCTATTTATTAGAAAACCATTTAGCAAAATTCATTAAAGCTTTTCCTCTGTGAGAGAAAAAATTCTTCTCATCAACACTCATCTCACCAAAGGTTTTAATTGATCCTTCAGGAACAAAAATAGGATCAAATCCCCATCCTTCACCCCTAGCCTCTAAACTTATCCAACCTTTAGATAATCCAGTAAATATTTTAATTGTAGATCCATCTGTATATGCTACTGCAGCTTTAAATGTAGCATTCCTTCTCTTTATATCTGCCATTAACTTAAGTATACCTTGTATTCCCAATGTTTTATAAACATATGACGAATATGGTCCAGGAAACCCATTCAATGCATCAATGTATAAACCAGAGTCTTCTACTATAAGAGATGTTTGCAAAATTTTATACGCATCTTCAGCTGCACGTTTTGCGATATATTCCACATCATCTGCTTGTACTTCATCTATACTTAAATCAACACCACTAATACTAATGTTAAATGGTTTTAGGATTAGTTCAGCCTCATGTATTTTATTCTTATTTCCTGTAACAAATATTATGGATGCCACATTAATTAAATTAGTGAAAAATATATATTACTACCGTATAGAATGAATATAAGGTGTAAGCCTTGAACAAAAACCGTGAAAAAGGCAAGTCACATAGTACGCGACCCATAACAGTAAATGAGTATTTAGTTAGAAGATATAGTGCCGAAGAAGTAAGAAATTTAATAATAAATTTAGCCAGAAAAGGTTACTCACCATCATTAATAGGAGTAATCTTGCGTGATCAATATGGTATACCATTAGTATCTGCAATCACAGGCAAATCCATAACACAAATACTTAAAGAAGAAAACTTAGCACCACAAATCCCTGAGGATTTAGCCAATCTCATTAAACGTGCAGAAAAAGTAATACGACATTTACAAGAACATCCTAAAGATAGTAAATCCCTTAGAGGCCTTGAAGGCATTATTTCTAAAATTAACAGATTGACTAAATACTATAAAAGAGAAGGTATTTTACCACCAACATGGGAACATGGAATTACAATACCTCGTTAAATTAACCTATTCTACTAAAGTCGAAATCCTTGCATATTTCTTTCAAATCAGGGATCATATCAGCGTTCGTTACTGTCAAGTTTTTATAAATAATTCCAAACTTAAACGAAAGTTTTAATTAGTCCTGGAAACTAATAAATGTAAATATGAGTTATGAAACTCTACTTAGCACAATTGACCAAGCTGCTGACCTATTAAAGAAAACAAATAATGTTCTTATTGTTTCACATTTTGATGCTGATGGTCTATCATCAGCAATAATACTTTCATCAACAGTCTATCGTTTAAATACACCTTTCCAACTAAGAATTATTGATCAGCTTGATACTGATATTATGCGTAACATACTTTCTAATAGTGCAGATACAATAATATTAGCAGATTTTGGAAGTTCAGTCTCTAGAGAATTTTTAAATGAAAAAACTGATAAAAAAGTCATCATTTTAGATCACCATGAAATACCCTCTAAAGAACGTCCAAAATGGGTATTGGAAATAAATCCACATGAACATGGATTTAATGGCGGAACTGATATAAGTTCTGCAGGACTCAGTTATTTATTAGCTAAAAAAATCAATGAAAATAATTCCGATTTAGTAAGATTTGCATTAGCAGGTGCATTAGGTGATCAGCAAGATCAAGGTCCAAGACGAAGTTTCACAGCCCTTAATTCAAAAATTGTCAACGAAGGCGTAGAATCGGGTCACATATCAGTGAGAGTAAGACTTTTGCTTTCTGGCTCACCTACAACACCTGTAGTGAGAGCAATAGCCAATACAACAGATCCATACTTAATAGGATTAAGCGGAGATGAACAAGCTTCTTATGAATTTTTAAAAAGCATTGGCATAGAACCAGAAATTTCAGGACGTCTAAGAACATTAGCCGAATTAAGCGAAGATGAACTCAGAACATTAGCATCAAACTTAGTAGTACATATATTAAGTCATGGAGGAACAGCCGAACAAGCTGAAAATCTCTATGGTCATGATTATATATACACAAAGGATAACATAATTCCAAGTATAAGAGAACTCTCCTCATTTTTAAATGCATGTGGCAGACTCGACATAGAATGGTACCCAATAGAGGCTTTCATACTAGGCAAAATAGATCAGCAAAACGTTACTGATATAATAGGAAAACATAGACAAATCATAGCCAAGAAACTTGAAACATTACAGAACAATATAGATAGCATAATTAAAGGCAAATGGATAAATGCGTTCAAACTAGAGGATGTTGGTGATAGAATGATGGGTGTTATAACAACAATAGCTCTAAACAGTGGAATACTTGATAAATCAACCGTTGCCATAGGCATAACAAAATCGCGCTCAAAACCCGGATATTTAAAAATCTCTGTAAGAGCTCTAAAAGAACTTGTTGAACAAGGTATAAACGTAGGAAAAGCAATAATAAAAACAGCCAAAAAAGTAGGTGGATCTGGAGGAGGACATGATGCAGCAGGAGGAGCACAAATACCTGAAGATTCAGAGAAAGAATTTATAGAAGAATTTGATAATCTAATAGATAAACAAATAAGTGGTTTCTATGCTGATTAAAGCTAAAATCACAATCAAACTTAATCGTTCATCATCAAAAATTATACATAGCGCGCTCAAACCTGACAATAAACCCTTACCTAAGGACATTTCACTAAATATTACATTAAAAAATAAGAAGTTAGATGTCACCATTGAATATAATGGAAATAATCCTCTTAGACTATTCTCAACAATAGATGAAATATTAGAAGCAACATCACTTGTATTAAAAACTATCAGCGTTGCAAAAACTTTTAAAACAACCAACCTTTAATGTAATCTTTAACATTAAGAAAAACAAAACATTTATGTAGTCATATTTTATTAGGATGCTGAGTGATATAAATGCCAGCTCGAACTGTTAAAAAAGCCCCATTAATATGGGTGCCCGTCTACGCACCAGAAGCTTTCGGAAAAGTAGAGGTTGCAGAGATAGCTACAAGAGATATAGAAAAAATAAATGGAAGAACAGTAGAGATTAGTCTATATGATATAACCAAGGAAATTGAACACCAATTTATTAAATTAAAACTAAGAATTACAAAAGTTGAAAATAATAAAGCATATACAACATTTATAATGCATGACATGACCAGAGATTATATCAGAAGCATTGTAAGGAGAGGTACTTCAAGAGTTGATCTAATAACAGATATGCAAACAAAAGATGGTTGGACAATTAGAATCTATATCATAGCAATAACAATAAGAAGAATCTCAGCATCTATGAAAAGCAGAATAAGAAAAGCAGCCTTACAAGCACTTAGTGACCGAGTACCTCAACTTACATTAGATGAACTAGTCAGAGAAATGACACTCGGAAAACTTGCTTCATTAGTAGCTGAAAAAGTAAAGAAAATATACCCATGCAAGAAAGTCGAAATAAGAAAAAGCAAAGTCATCAAAAAAGAAGAAATCCAACAAACAATAGTAACTCCATTACCACAACAAACAACTAGCTAATTAGCGACCTCTACTCGCTACTATCTTTATAATATCTCTATGCTTAAGTTTATAATTTTCACCCAGCTTTTGCTTAGTTCTAGCATCAACAGCATACAAAAAACTCTCACCCAAATCACTGTGAACTTTATATGCAAACTCCTTAGCAGTTATACCATAGGGAACAAGAAATACATCAGGAAGCACTCTACCATCATGATCACTTAGAGAATTAACATCTTCAACAGGAAATACTGCAATATAGTTAAGCAACTTAAAATATGCAATCTCTAAAGCATCTTGAACACCAGTAGAACCATAAACATCAAGAACATTTTTCCTAATATATTCTAACGCTCTAGCGAGTTTTTCACTAATCTGTCCCCTAATAGTAAAATCCCTATCCCCTGGATTATAATCAATTAAGCCTTTTTGTTGAGCAGTTCTCAGTATGAGCTCAGCTTCAGCCGAAACAGGTATAACTATGTAATCCTTAAGTTCCCGTTTCATTATCTCAATATTCTCTTTAGCTTGAGAAATATCAGCCTTATTAGCTGCAATAAGTATAGGTTTACCCTTCAATAATACTTCACGAATAAAACTAACTCTATCATCAGAACTCCATAACCTTAATGGTTTACTACTAAGACCTGTCTTTTCAAGAGCATTAGAAATAGCCCAACGCGGTATAGAATAACCAGATAATCGTTGATAAAAGAACTCTACAATGTCAGTCAAACCCTGATGTTCAATACCTCTTATATCTCTATCCCATGTACGCTCTAAATTCTGATACACCCACATAGTAAACTCATGCTCAATAAATTTTACATCTTCTAATGGATTTCTAGTTCCATAAGGCACAATATTACCTTCAGCATCAGTACCACCCGATGCATCAACAACATGTATCAATACATCAGCCTGTCTAAGATCATCAAGAAATTTATTACCTAGGCCTCTTCCTCTCCACGCATCAGGAACAAGACCAGCAACATCAATAACTTCAATAGGAACATATCTAACTCCATTAATACACTTAGAATTCCTAGGATTATCAACAACCCCTAACTCTTTACATACGCATTTTACCCGCACGTTAGCAATTCCCTTATTTGGATTAATGGTTGTAAAAGGATAAGGAGCTATCTTTACTGGAACTAATGTAAGAGCACTAAAAAAAGTACTTTTACCCACATTAGGCTTACCTATAATACCAACTATAGGCATTTTGTCACCAATTACAATAGACTCAACGTAATATATAACTATGATAGTTGTAAGCTACTCGCCCTGAAAGGTTCTCACTAACTTTCATATACAAATTCCTCCTGAGATTCTCAAGATGCGCATAAGCCTAGCCCAGCTTCATCTTAGTCTTAAATCATCTTAGACAGACGCTTCTTTGTTTGTCCGTGTGTTGCTCTGTAACAGTATGCTATAGTGAGCATTAACTATGATTTAAAAGTTCTTCTCTTCATCCCCGCCATAAATTACGAAGTTTTCAGTTATAATCCTGTAGCTTTAAGCATAATATTCGGTATTTTTAACAATTTCATAACAGCATGTAAGTATCCGATCTTGTTACCATTAAAAATATTTATAAAATCTTGAGAATCAAAAGTTTTAAATACATCATTTAAATCCTTATCATCAAGCCTCTCAAAGAAAATTCTAGCCTTAAGTCCTATTTCAATCATCTTACCATACCTGTGAGAACGAAATCTTTCCACATACTTACTGAGAAACTTTTTTGAAAAATCATTACTCTCAAAAGCCTCTTTAATAATTTCACTAGCAATTCTTCCAGCTACAGCAGATGGACCAATACCTTCTCCAGTAATTGGTACTACATGACCAGCTGCTTCACCACAAACAATCAGACCATCCCTAACCGGATCTTCAACTAAACCAGAAAGATCAATAACACCAGCATTAACCTTAATCACCTTAGAATTTCTAAACATATTAGGGTTCTGAGCTATAAACCTATTAAGAAGAACACGCAAATCCACTCCTCGTGCACCTAACCCAACATTAGCAATATTATTTCCTTTTGGAAAAATCCATAAATAACCTAACGGAGCATATTTTCTCCCAAAAAATATATAAATATCATGATCGTTATCAAGTAAAACATTAGACATGGTATATTGTAATGCTGGCTCAAGTGTTCGTGAACTACGATTAATGAACATTTTACTGATTCCTGTTACACCATCACAAAGAAGTATAACCTTACCATAGATTTTTATATATTCTCCATCATGAGATACAACAACACCGCTAAATTTTCTACCATCATTCAAGATATCAATAACATTTGCATTCATTAATACTTCTGCGCCCGCTTTAATAGCATCAGAAACTATTTGCCTGAGCAAAAGCCGTTTATCAACAATATAACCAGCAAGACCAATTCTCTCAATAGGAATATACATAGATTCGGACAATTCTGGTGGATAAAGCCATGCGCCATTAATTTTAAACGCTTGAATCTTCTCTGAAGGTGAAACTCCCATCGCTTCCAATCCAAGTTCAGTGACACCTTCTGCACATGCTTTTACCGCAAAATCATTATTTCGCTCTATAAGAAGAGTACGAATACCATATGACGCAACCCATTTAGCAGCAGTAGCACCACCAGGTCCACCACCAACAATTATTACATCATAAAAATCATCCAAGGAAACTCCCACCTTTAGTCATAGGGAGGAATTGGACGCAAGCCTCTCTGCAGAAAGAACAGAAGCCAGTACCTTATGAAATTCTTCATTCCTAGTCAGAACCAGAGCGAGCTCATCAAAGTTTGCAGGACTTAGACTAGTTGCTATCACTATTGTAAGCCCTTCTAATCTCAATCGTTGAATAGATGACATTCTATGCATCTCAATAAAAATATTACTACTAACTATATAAATTATCATAACGAAATTAAAAACTAATATCAGATTCTATTTATCTTTCAAAGTATAAATAAAGGACACTACAATAAATTTTTATATAAAAAATGTTAATCAGCTAACAAGTTTTATATTAAATTAAAGAGATTTAAAAAAATATGTTGAATCAAAAATCAAATAAAACCTTCATCTATATTATTTTATTAATTGCAATTATCTTGTTTCAGATTGCGGTATCAGTTAGCCCAGCTCAAGCATTTTGTGTAAAATTAGATCCTAATCCTAAGACTATAACAATTAAACCAGGAGAGTCAGTCAATATTACTATCTCAATATCAACAGCATTAAACATAGATTATGGAACAGAAGTTTTTAAGGCCACTGGGTTACCATTAAACACAGAATACGCATTCTCACCATCAACAATACCTTATCAAAATGGATACCAAGGCACTGCATATCTTACTATCAAAACATCACAAAATACTCCTGAAGGGACGTATCAAGTGACAATACACTTAATAGGTTCAGGACCAGATAGTGGTGAAGGTAACACAGCTACGATCACATTAATAATCACTTCGACATCTCCAACCACAATCATTACCCCTACTACAACACCTACTGTTCAAGTTAATACATTAAGTACAGCATTATTATATATAATAATTGGTATTATTTTAGTTATAATAGCAGTTATAATTATTACCATAATAAGACGACATTAATAATCAAATTAATGTGTTTTTTGTATTAATCCGTGAATTAAACCTTTAGTGGTTATTTTTTCTATAAATACTTCTAAAACCTTATGTCCAGTCACCTTCTCCCACTCTAAGAGTTCGTGTTCCGAACCTGGATTATAATCTGCTACTATGTGTATTATTGAATTTAATGGAAATTGACTCATTATGTCCGATAATATAATGATAAGTTGACTACATTCCATTCCAATAGCTGGATAAACATAGTCTGGTGGTATTTTAAAGCAAACTATGTTATGTTTCTTAATAAAATCCTCAAAATATTTAACCGCAGCAACACCATTACTAATGTGAGATAGCTCACTGAGATCATGTAATTTCATTTTAAGGATCCAATTATTTTTATAATCTATAGTTTGAGCTTTCCATGGCTCATTTATAATAATTTGATTTACATCTTCAATAATTCCAGTAAAAGGGGAATATATATAACCTGAAAATCTTCGAGCCTCAATAGACAAAAGTGGTTGTCCCTTTTGAACAATAGACCCAATAGATCTCATTTTAATATCTTTTATTTTACCCATAGTAACTTGAGTCATTGGTAATAATCCTAATTCACATAAATCGTTATTAAGTAAATGTACCCAAATACTATTTTCCGTATCATACATATAATCTAATGGTAAATAACATCCATAAAGTTGATCATCTATATGAATCTTATCGCTCATAACCGTCACATCTTTATAAAATTTATGATTATAAAAAATTATAAAAACTTTTATTTCTCAATAGGTAATCCTATTACATTACCCCATTCAGTCCAAGATCCATCGTAATTTCTCACTTTCGGATATCCTAGTAAATATTTTAAAACAAACCATGTAACCGATGATCTTTCACCTATCCTGCAATAAGTAATGATTTCTTTATCTGGAGTTATCCCAAATGATTCATAAAGTTTTCTAAGCTCGCTAACACTCTTAAAAGTACCATCCTCATTTAAAGCTTTACTCCAAGGTATATTAATAGCTCCGGGAATATGGCCACCTCTTTGAGCATGCTCTGTAGGATATTCAGGTGGTGCAAGAACCCTTCCTGAAAATTCATCCGGAGATCTAACATCCACTAATATTGTATGAGGATTACCAATTCTTACACGCACATCAGGTAAAAGCACTCGATATTCATAATTTATCTTTTTAACTATATAAACAGCCGGTTCATACTTAGGTATTTCCTTCGTTAATTCCCTTTGTTCTGCAATCCATTTCTTTCGTCCACCATTCATTAATCTAACATCTTCATGCCCATAATATTTAAAAACCCAGAACGCAAATGCTGCAAACCAATTATTAAAATCACCGTATAAAATAACAGTTGTATCATTACTTATACCATTTCTGCTGAGAAGCCCCTCAAATCCTTCCTTACTAATAATATTTCTCTCAAGCTTATCATTTATATCCTGTTTCCAATCAAATAATACAGCTCCTTTAATATGCCCCTGATAATACGCTGTTTGCGGATCATAATCAACTTCCACTATTCTTACATTTGGATCACCTTTATGCTCATCAACCCATTGCGTTGAAACTAATACATTTGAATATGCGTAATTTTCTGACATAATTTATCACATATGTTATTTATTAATAAATAATATAAACCTTTCCAACTTACATTAATTCTTAAATAGAAAATCTAGTATATTTTTCATCATCCAAATATTATTAAATCCATCAATTCAAGAACATAAAAAAATATGTAAATTTTAAGTAAACACACTATTCTTTGTATACTGTTGCATAATAATTTACATCTATAGCTGGATTCCAGTACCATCCATGTACCCATGTACGTTCAAAATGAATATCAACAGGTTGATCAAGCCATATGTATGCATAATCATCATGCAAAATCTTAACAATTTCGCTTAATATTTGCGCTCTTTTTGCAGGGTCTAACTCTACAGATTGTTGTTCAACTAATTTCATAACTTCTGTATTATTATAACTTACACGTTTTGCTATCGTGCCAAGTCCAATATGACCAAATGGCGTTACATAATCATCAGGATCAATGTAATCAGGAGCCCATCCAAGTACATACATTGGCACCCTACCTTTTCGCACTAAGCTAAGATATTGTGGCCATGCTAAAGGTATCACACTTATACTTAAACCCACATTTAAACTGTTAATAGTACTAGCAAGTAAGAGTGCAACTTTTTCTCGCACAGTATTTCCTGAATTATAATAAATTGTTAACGATCTCGGATGTTCCGGACTAAATCCTAAATCTTTCCCAGCTTCAATTAATAACTCTTTAGCTTTAGTTAAATTATATGTGTATAACGGAATACTTGGATCGTAACCAAACATACCCTTGGGTATAGGACCATTTAACCTAATTCCTGCACCTTTTATAATATCTCTGATATATGTATCATAGTCAAAAGCATAAGCAAAAGCCATCCTTACACGTTTATCTTGAAATGGTTGAAAATCTGATAACTTTCCATTTTCATCTTTAATTTTTTGATTAAGCCCAATATAATTTACTACAAACGTTGGTAAAGGACCAATAGCCCTTACTCCATCTTTAATACTTACTACTTCATGGTTTGATAACCATTTATTCATATCTATAAATTGCCCCCAATAATCCGATGGTATTCCTACCATATCAGCTGAACCTTGTAAGAAATCAAGTATTCTTGTATTCACATCATCTACAGTTTTTCTTATAACATATTTTAGCTTCGGTTTAATATCTCCTTTAGGACCACCCCAATAATTAGGATTAGCTTGCATTGTAATAATACCGCTTTCCCATGATTTAACAATAAACGGACCAGTACCTGCCTCAGCATGGCGATTCATCCAATCATTTTGCTTTCCTATTTGTACGCCACCATGCGCTTCAACATATGTGGGAGAAACAATACCAGCACCTAGATTAAATGCCATAAGTGCAAGAAATGGTGCGTATGGTCTGTCTAGGTTGATTCTTACTGTGTATGTATCTAGTATTTCTATTGGTTTTTGTGCTCTCCAAGCATCAACATCAGCCTGTGTAGCATTACCATTCCAAATCTTCTCAAGCAACGCACCCGCACCACGAATAACACCGTAAATCCAAGCAGGACCATGCGGATCACCTATAATAATTGTTCGTTCTAATGAATATTTTACTGCTGTTGCGTTGAATGGTGTTCCGTCTTGGAATTTTATACCCTTCCTCAAGTAGAAAGTGTAACTCATACCATCATTAGAAACCTCCCATCTCTCAGCAAGCCAAGGAACAATTTGCGATGAATTAGTTCCATTATACCAAACTAATGTCTCATAAACATTGGTTATAATCTCTGCACCCACAGTTTCATAATCAACGGCTGGATCTAAATATTGAGGTTCTCCTATATCCTCAACGATTAACGTATCAGGATTTGGTATTTGAGGTACTATCGTAGTCGTAGATGTAGTTAACGTAGATGTAGTTAATCCCGTAGTTGTCGTAGTTGTTGTGGTTTGTGCTGGTTTTGCTGTATTAATAGGAATACTGTGCTTCCAAGAATTATGAGTATTATAATAATTACTACTATTGCAATGCGATTTATTGCACGTGTGTTCATGTTACCTCAACTATGTTAAACGTGTTCTTAGATATTTATTTTTATTCTAAATATTTATAAACTAACCAATTATAAGCTAATTGAAAATAATGTTAAGACTTTTAATTGGGTTGGATAGGATTGATTACCTGTCATCATTTGTAATATTATTGAAATTATGATGAGTAATATTAAGAATATTATGAATGGAAGTAATTTAGTTTCAAGTAATGCTATAACAAATGCTATGGCATCTTTTTTATCTACCGTTTCTCTAAAAGCCAACATCTTGCCTCATGTCCATTATCAACTTTTATTGAGGGGGGCACTTCTTTTAAACATTTATCAAAAACATAGGGGCATCTATGTGCAAATGGGCATCCTTTTATTGGAGTAATTGGATTTGGTGGTTCACCTTTTAAGATTATTCTTTCTCTTTTTATTGTTGGATCGGGTATAGGAACACTTGATAACAAGGCTTGAGTATATGGATGTTTAGAATCACTAAATAAAATTTTCGTTGGAGCTTTTTCAACAATCATACCCCTATACATTACAGCTACGTGAGTAGCCATATAACGTACTACTGCTAAATTGTGCGTTATAAATAAGTAAGTATATCCATGTTTTTCTTGTAGTTCTTTAAGTAAATCAAGCACTTGAGCCTGAACTGATACATCAAGCGATGCTGTAGGTTCATCTAACACTATGAACTCTGGATTAACAGTTAACGCTCTGGCAATTACAACTCTTTGTCTTTGACCTCCACTCAATTCATGAGGATACCTGTAAAGATGTTCCTCACTTAAACCTACGCGCTCCATAAGTTTTACTGCATGATCATATCTAATTGGTTTAGGAATACCATGATATTTCATAACTTCAAATAGCATATCTCTAACAATCATTCTAGGATTTAGAGATGCATAAGGATCTTGAAATACCATTTGCACTTTACTTCTATATTCCTTAAGTTTACTGCCATGCACCTTTGTAACATCATAATTATTATAAATTATTCTACCTTTTGTAGGTTCAATTAATTTTACTATAAGTTTCCCTACTGTTGTTTTACCACAACCAGTCTCTCCAACAAGCCCTAAAGTTTCTCCCTTATTTACTGCAAAAGTAGCATCTTCTACAGCATATACATATCCAATTATCTTTTGAATTATACCACTATAAATAGGGAAATATTTTGCTAAACTTTCAACTCTAATTAATTCAGGCATTCTTAATTCCTCCTTTATTTCCCGTATAAAGATGACAAGCTACATAGTGTTCTGGTCCTATTTCTATAAAATTAGGAACTGACTCTCTACATATATCCATAACATATTTACATCTTGGATGAAAAGCACAACCTTTTGGGGGATTCACTAAATCAGGAACAGTACCACCTATACTTTGTGGTTTTACATCTTTATCAACTCTTGGTAATGCGAATAGCAATCCTTGAGTATATGGATGTAATGGCTCTTTAAATACGTCTTCAACTCTACCAAATTCAATAATTCTTCCAGCATACATAACTGCAACTCGTCTAGCTACTTCGGCTATAACGCCTAGATCATGTGTAATGAAAATTACTGAAGTATTATACTTTTTCTGCATTTCTTTCATAATCTCTAATACTTGAGCCTGTATAGAAACATCCAATGCTGTAGTAGGCTCATCAGCTATTATAAGCTCAGGCCTTAATGAAAATGCCATAGCTATCATCACTCTCTGCTTCATGCCCCCACTCAATTCATGAGGATACATTCTCATAACATTTTCAGGCGCTGGCATACCAACCTCTCTCAACATTTCTACAGCTTGAGCCCAAGCATCTTTTTTCATCTCAGATTTACTTTTATTCTCATTTTTCATGTGATGCAACAATATATCAATAAACTGATCACCAATTCTAAATACAGGATTAAGATATGTATGTGGATCTTGAAAAATTGCTGTAATTTTTTTACCTCTTATATTTGCCATCTCTTTAGAATCTAACTTTAAAAGATCAATACCATTAAACAATATACTTCCATTTATTATCATAGCATTAGGGGGAAGAAGCCTCATAATCGTAAACCCAGTAACAGTTTTACCACTTCCAGTTTCACCAGCTAGTCCAATTATTTCTCCTCGATTAACGTCAAATGTAACACCGTTTAATGCTTTAACAATACCTCTATAAGTGCGAAACCTAACAACTAGATCTTTAACCTCTAACAACTTATCCAAAAAATCACCTCCTAAGTCTTGGATCTAATACATCTCTAAGACCATCACCAACCAAATTAAAACCTAAACTTGCAAAAAGAATAGCTAATCCAGGAAATAAGACTTCCCATGGTGCTTGAAAGATGTAATTCGAACCCCGTGCTGCAAGTTGCCCCCATTCAGGTTCAAAAGGTGAAGGACCTAATCCTATGAAACTTAATCCAGCCGCAGTCAACATTACCCCACCTACATCCAATGTAGCAACAACTAATAATGGATATATAGAATTAGGAAGTATGTGCCTAAAAACAATTCTCCATGCAGGTATACCAAGCACTTTAGCTGCCTGTACATATGGCTTTTCTTTTTCAGCCAGGAACTGCCCCCTCATAATTCTTGCGTAACCGCTCCACCAAACTATCACAAGTGCTAACATAAGATTTGTAAACGATCTTCCTAAAACCTCTGTAATAGCCATTGCCAATATGAGACCTGGAAACGCTAAAAATATGTCCGTAATTCTCATAAATAACTCATCTAATCTGCCACCTATATAGCCAGAAATACCACCTACAACTATTCCTATTGATAATGCTAAGAAAACTACAACACCAGCTATCCAAAGATCATAACGCGCACCTAATATTATCATACTTAACAAATCACGCCCAATATCATCCGTGCCAAATATGTGCTCCCAGCTTGGTGGTTTATGTTGATTTAGATAATCAACTCTTTGAGCTATTTTAGGATCCACTACAAAAGGCCCTATGATTGCTAGCACTATATAAAATATTGCTATAGCAAAACCAAGAACAATAAGTTTATTTCTACTTAGAAGCCAGATAGCATATTTTATATCCTTTAAACGCAACTCCAATTCTATTCTTCTAGACTGTGCTCTCTGCACCATCTATACCACCTAATATTTAATTCTAGGATCAAGCCAAGCATAAATTATGTCAACAATAAGATTTGTAAACACATACACAAAAGTAGCTAAGACTGTGAATCCAAGAATTGTTGCAGAGTCATTATATGTTATTGCTCTTACTGCCAACCATCCCATACCCGGAAATGCATAAATAGTCTCAGTTATAACAGCACCACCTAACATACCTCCAAACATAAGACCACTAACTGTAGTAACCGGAATCATAGCATTCTTCAAAGCATATTTATAATAAATTCTACGTTCTGGAAGACCATACGCCTTTGCTGCTGAAACATAATCCTGTCTAAGAACCTCAAGAAACGATGATCTAGTAATTCTAGCTATAACACCAATATTAAGAAATGCTAAAGTTATTCCCGGTAGTATAAGATGAATGAAACCATCCCAAGCCATTATCCAATTCCCTTGTAATAAAGAATCAAGTACAAACAAACCCGTTATTCTTTGAACAGGATGTTCTAAAATCAATATAGGATCATAACGACCAGTACTAGGAAGATACGGTAACCCATTATTTTTAGTCCAATATGTAAAGATATATTGAAGCATAAGAGCTAACCAAAATACCGGGGTAGATATACCAACAAGAGCAGTAAACCTAGTAGCATGATCAATAACACTATTACTACGCAATGCACTAATAATACCTATTGGAATACCAATTCCGATTGTGAGCAAAAATGCCACGATAGTTAACTCAACAGTAGCAGGAAAATGATCAGCAATAGCATTAATTACAGTATCATGTGCAGTTTTAGACCATCCCCAATTGAGCGTAAATAGATCCTTAAGATAAATAGCGAATTGAACTGGAAAAGGTTGATCAAGCCCTAATTGCTTTCTTATAGCAGGTATAGCAGATTCGGGAGTCTTTTCAGTAACATAAGCAGCAGTAGGATCTAAAATAATCCTTGATATATAAAACGTTATTAAAAGAACTCCTAACAAAACTGGAAACAAGAGCATAATCCTACGAGTCACATACTCATAAAGCTTCATTATGCTCTTCCCTTAAATTATAAAAAGCATGAACTATTTAAATATTCCGTCAAAAATGAAAAAATATTAAAAAAATAAAAAATTAAAAATTTATGCTTTGTAAATTGTAGCGTAATAGTTTCCTGCAAATGCTGGATTATAATACCAACCATGTACCCATGTACGCTCAAAATGTATCCCGACTGGTTGTGAAAGCCAAATATACACATAATCATCATTAATCATTTGTACTATTTGCTTTATCATAGCCGCACGCTTAACTGGATCAAACTCCTTTGACTGCTCATCTATGAGTTTATTAACTTCCGGATTATTATAGCCAATTCTTATTGGGAATGTTCCTTTCTCTCCATGACCAAAAGGCACTAAATAATCATCAGGATCAATATAATCAGGGGCCCATCCTAAGAAGAATATTGGAAGTTGTCTTGCTCGCAATTTCGCCAAAAATTGAGGCCATGCAAGTGGTACAACCTGAAGTATTAATCCAACATTCATGCTATTTATTGCACTAGCTAATAGCAACGCTGCTTTTTCACGGGCAAGGTTTCCAGCATTATAATATATGGTTAATGTTTTAGGCTTATCTGGTGATAAACCAAGTTCTTTAGCAGCTTCAGTAAGAAGCTCTTTAGCTTTTGTAAGATTATATGGATATTTAGGTATAGTTGGATCGTAACCAAACATACCCTTAGGCACAGCACCATTAGGTTGTATCGCAGCACCTTTTAACACTTCCCTTATATAAGTGTCATAATCAAAAGCAAACGCAAAAGCCATTCTAACTTTCTTATTCTGGAATGGTTGGAATGGGTCGATCTTACCACTTTCATTTCTGATAGCCATGTTAAGTCCAATGAAATTAATAACAAAAGTCTCTAATGGTCCTACAGCTCTTACATCACTCCTTATAGGAACTACACGCTTCTCACTAAGCCAAACATTCATATCAATAAACTGATTCCAGTAATCGGCAGGAACATAAACCATGTCAGCAACACCATTAATTAGATCAAGAATTCGTGTGTTATGATCAGTTACAGTTTTAAGTATAACATATTTAACTTTAGGCTTTATGTCTCCTTTTGGACCTCCCCAATAATTAGGATTAGCCTCAAGCGTAACAACACCACTTTCCCATGACTTCACTTTAAATGGTCCTGTACCTGCCTCAGCATGTCTATCCATCCAATCATTATGCTTTCCTACTTGTACGCCACCATGCGCTTCAACATATGTGGGAGAAACTATAGATGCAACAGTAAATGCCATTATTGATATAAATGGTGCGTATGGTCTGTCTAGGTTGATTCTTACTGTGTATGTATCTAGTATTTCTATTGGTTTTTGTGCTCTCCAAGCATCAACATCAGCCTGTGTAGCATTACCATTCCAAATCTTCTCAAGCAACGCACCCGCACCACGAATAACATCAAGCATCCAAGCAGGACCATCAGGATCACCTATTATTATTGCTCTCTCAATAGAGTATTTTACTGCTGTTGCGTTGAATGGTGTTCCGTCTTGGAATTTTATACCCTTCCTCAAGTAGAAAGTGTAACTCATACCATCATTAGAAACCTCCCATCTCTCAGCAAGCCAAGGAACAAACTGTGTAGCGCTAGTACCGTTATACCATACTAAAGTTTCATAAGTATTTTGTAAAACTTCACCGCCAGCAGTTTCATAATCTACTGCTGGATCAAGATAATCAGGTTCACCAATACTCTCTACTACTATCGTATCTGGATTTGGTATCTTTGGTGGTGGAGTTGTCGTAATTGTAGGTGTTGTCGTAGTTGTAGGTGTTGTAGTTGTTGCAGGTGTTGTAGTAGTTGTTGTAATGGTTGTAGGTGTTGTTGTGGTTGGTGCCCGTTGTGTTAAGAAAACTGTTACTGTTGTTGCAATTATAATTATTACGATTATGATTACTACAGCTGTTACACGACTAATTGCACGTTTATTCATAATACCTCAATAAAATAAATAGTTATAGAGATATTTATTTTTATCTAAGAATTTTATTAATTATAAAATATTTCTTAGATAATAATTCATGTTTTTGTTCAGTTGAAGTTTTATAGTCTTAAATTTTATTATTAATTTCTCATGCCTTTAGCATTGAAACACATTTCAAAAACAATTATTTAAAAAATATGCTTTGTGATTTAATTATTGTATCAAATATTAGTGCAATGCAAAGTATTGTTAAATACATATTGGATGTTTTGAATAGTTTAATTGAATTTGTTGATGTTGGTTGTTTCGATAATTTCATGCTTAAATATATTATATATATAGTTAAAATAATAGATAAGATGGTATATGTAATTCCGGCTGATCTGAATGGATAGATTAATAATAATGAAAAAAGTGATGTAGATATGTTACTTATAATTATGGCTTTGATTGTGGTTTCTATTGAGGAAATTGCTGGTAGCATTGGTATTTTTGTATTAACATAATCATCTTTGAATTTTAATGCAAGGCTCCAGAAGTGACCGGGTGTCCAGATGAAGACAAGTAATCCTAAAATGATTCCCGTAATTGTGATTGAACCTGATGTAGCACTACCTGCTAATGCTGCGCAACTTCCTGCAAAACCTCCTATGACTATGTTTAAGGGTGTGCGTGGTTTAAGTAATATGGTGTAAATATATAGATATATTAATGCGCCAAGAATTATAAAAATACTAGTCATAAATCCAAGCCAAGTAAATGATATTATTAAGGAAGATATTATTAAGATTACTCCAATTATAAGAACATGTAATGATTTTACTCGTCCTGCCGGTAGAGGTCTTTTCATAGTTCTTTTCATTTTTTTATCGCGTTCTTTATCTAAATAATTATTAATCATTGCTGAGCCACTTGATGCAAATGCTCCTGAAATAATTAAAATGATTAATCGTACAATTTCGAGCGTTTTAACTGATACAATATATCCTGCTATAGAAACTAAGACCAGTAAAAATACTATACCAGGCTTAGATAGTTTATAATAATCAAGTAAGAGATTTTTAATAGATTTTATCATTAATTAAAACCTCCATTACTAAATTCGTTAATGTATTACGTAAGTGATCTATATAAATTTTATACATTAATTACTAACTCGTACATTAATTCCTGAACTTCTTCCATACGTTAAAAGTAATTATTTCATAAATTTTAAGTTAAACCTAAATAGCAGATATTCTCTTATAATAAATTATGCAGATAAAACATTTAAGTCTAGCAGCCACAACATCAATCTACATATTAATGATCATAGGATCATACACATCAGCTAGTGGTTCAGGATTAGCCTGTCCAGATTGGCCATTATGTCCTATCGATTTCACAAATAAATTTGTAATAATTGAATTTATACACAGAATATGGGCTATAATTACTTTTTTGCTTGTAATTGTAACAGCGTCAATGATAATAATACATCATGATGTAACTAGAAACATCAAAAAAAGTGCAACAATACTTCTCATAATGTTTCTAATCCAAATACTTTGGGGCGCATTAGTAATATTCCAACAATTAAATCCCTTAATAGTTGCAATACACCAAGGTCTAGCAACATTAGTATTTGCTTTATCAATTTATACTACAACATTATTATACATCACAAAAAATAATATTTCCAAAAACAATCCATCATAATTTTATTTATTTTTACAATGTAACTTAATTATTAAAGGTTATAAATTTTTCTATCGAAAATATTCATACATAATGCTTAAATTTATAGCCTTTAAATTAAAGGTGATAAAATATGAAAACAACATATATAGTCATCGTGGTAATACTTATTGCAATAATAGGAGTGGTCGCATACATCTTATTGGGTGGTGGATTTTTAAGTCTTAGTGCGACAGGAGGAACATGCACACCTAATGTAAGTTACACTTTAGTAGCTTATCAGAATCAATATTTCTTCCAAAATGATACTGACTATAAACATCCTAATCCGACTTTATATGCAAAAGTAGGTGATTGTATTAAAGTAACAATAATTGATAATGAAGATGTGATTCATAATTTTATAGTAAACCAACTTAATGTACAATCAAACGATATAACATCTAAAGGGCAGTCTCAAACAGTAATATTCAAAGTTAATCAGGCTGGCACTTTTAAATGGACTTGCAGTTATCATGCTGATACTATGAATGGTCAATTAGTCGTTCAACCTTAATTTAATTAAAAGAAATTATTAAAAAATTTAAAATTTTTTAATAATAAGTTACTTTACAATGAATTCTCCAAACATACCATCATGCGCATGTCCATCAACAAGACATACATAGTAGTATGTTCCTGTTCTACTTGCAGTAAATTGTATTACAAATCCATGGTAAATTCCGGATGGTTTTTCAAATTGTATTCCATGAAGAGGATTTGGCGTTGTAGCTCCGTCAAATACGATTTTATTATATTCAGATGATTCCATATTCTCTGGATATGGTGGAGGAGTTGATATTATTGCAAAACTATGGAATTCTGATTCTCCACCATTAATAAATATAACAGTTACACTAGCATTAACAGGAACTATGAGAGTTGGGTTTATTAAACCGAATATTACGTATCTATCTTCATATTCCTCGCCAAGTTCGGGTTCGGCTACAACTACAATTACTATCTTATCATGAGTAAATCGTATTGTATTATTTTCTGGAAAAACTTCTGCATATATTGGTTTAAAATTCATAAGATACATAAGATCATTTTCATTTATGGTAAAATTTGTATTAGATGATAAGTTTAAAAATGTCATAAAAGAAGATGTTGTTTGTTGTACAGGTTTTTGTTGATAAATAGTAAGGGTTAATGACGAAACGATTACTGCAATTAGAGATAGAATGATTGCGGAAATGCTTAATGCTTTTCCAATATCCATTGTGACCACTAGCATTATTATTTTGACTTTAAACATAAATATTATGTATGAAAATATACCATATTATATGTTACATAAATTTTTATTAATCATAATATTCATGATAAAAGCAAAATTATTTATTGTTGTTCTTCATTGAATTTACATTATATAAATATTTATACTTTATTATTGAATATATTCTATATTATTCTTTTTATCAAAGAATAATATATAAAATGTTTGGTGATAATTATGCTTGTAGTATTATCGCCATCTGCATTGCAATGGCAATCACTTTTTAATTTGTATTTAACTTTTGCTGTTATAATAATGGGAATCGTTTTTTCATGGTTTATTTATGTAGTTATTAAATACAGATATCGTCCTGGAACACCCGAACCATCTGATACGCCTAGTTTAGGATCATTATCTAAAGATCATAGAGGTAATATAAAAATTGCATTAATCATAACTATTCTTCTTGCTATTCTTTTTCTTGGCCTTACAGCAGAAACTATTAATGCTGTCAATTTACTAGAAAATATTCCGGATGCACCTAATGAGCTTCACATAAAAGTCATAGGTAGACAATGGCAATGGTTATTTGTTTACCCAAATGGAACCCAAACCACCAGACTCATAGTTCCAGCAGGAACAATTGTTGTATTAGAGGTTACAAGTATTGACGTTTTTCATTCATTTGGTATTCCAGATCTTAGAATTAAAGCTGATGCTATACCTGGTAAAATTAATTATTTATGGTTAAAAGTTGATCAAAAAGGCACATATACTATACGTTGTTTTGAATTGTGTGGTAGAGGTCATGCCGCTATGATAACTGAGTTAATTGTTGTTTGAGGTGTTTAACATGTTTTTAATTAAGTTGGTAGAGGTGTGAAAAATGGAAAACCAAACACCCAATAAAAAGAGTAGAATACTCAAATGGTTGCTTACTACTAATCATAAGGATATTGGTATTTTATATTTTGTTACATCCTTAACCTTTTTCATAATAGCAGGAATACTAGCATTATTAATGCGCACACAATTAGCTATACCATCTAATAATTTTCTTAATGCTGAAGAATATAATCAAGCTGTCACAATGCATGGATTAATTATGTTGCTTTGGTTCCTTTCACCTTTAGGAGTTGCTTTTGCAAACTATTTTGTACCTCTTCAAATTGGTGCAAGAGATTTAGCATTTCCCAGACTTAATGCTTTGAGTTATTGGCTTTATCTATTTTCAGGTATAATAGCAGCATCAGGCTTCATTTTAGGAGGAGCTGCGGATGTTGGATGGACATATTATGCACCATTAACAGCCGTTAAATACAGTCCAGGACCAGGTGTAACTCTTGGAGCTGCAGCTATAGCAATGATTAGCGCTTCAGTCACAATAGGAACTATTAACTTTTTAGTGACCATAGCAAAACTAAGAGCACCAGGCATGAAATTAATTCATATGCCACTATACGTATGGTTTATTCTTTTTACAATGATATTAATGTTAATCGCATTTCCACCATTATTAGGAGCAGCTATATTATTGCTCTCTGATAGAGTTCTAGGCACATCGTTCTTTAATTCTGTAGGAGCAGCAATAATTTGGGATAACTTATTTTGGTTCTTTGGGCATCCTGAAGTTTATATATTATTATTACCAGGATTTGGCATTATTCCTGAAGTCCTGAGCGTATTTTCAAGAAGACCAGTTTATGGAAAGAAAATAATAATTGCATCATTAGCTGTAGCAACACTTTTAAGTATAACTGTTTGGGGACATCATATGTATGTTACTGGTGTAAGTAGAGAATGGAGGGAATATATGAATATTACTACTGAAATAATATCTATACCATTTGGTCTTATAGTTATCAGCTTTATAGCTACTTTAGTGGGTGGGGCGATCAGACTTAAAACACCATTATTGTTTGCTTTAGGATCAATATTTCTTTTCGTAATTGGAGGATCTACTGGAGTATTCCAATCCTCAGTAGCACTTGATTACCAGTTTAGAGGAACATATTGGGTTGTAGGTCATTTTCACTATGTATTAGTAGGAGCTACGATCTTCGGTTTATTTGCGGGTATTTATTATTGGTTCCCAAAAATAACTGGACGTATGTACAACGAAAAATTAGGTAAATTGCACTTTCTAATATCATTCATTGGATTCAATATACTTTACTTTCCAATGTTTTTACTTATAGACATGCCTAGAAGAATCTGGACATATCAACCTAATACAGGATGGGGTGAGCTTAATATGATAGCTACAATTGGAGCATTTATATTTGGTCCTGCCCAGCTTCTTTTATTCTATAATTTATATAAAAGTATGAAACATGGTGATTTAGCAGGGGCGAATCCATGGGGAGGATGGACACTCGAGTGGGCTACTAGTTCACCTCCTCCACCAGAAGATTTTCCAGGAATTCCTGATCTAAGAACTGGTGTGCTTCATTTTGTGCAATTAGACGGTTCAGGATTATCTGAAGTGGGCGCGAATCATTCTAATCATTTAAGTAAATGGCCTATAATTATTTCTCTTTCATTAGCCTTATTCCTATTTGGAGTGAGTTTATGGCCATTAAATGTTGCTGGATCAATCATATTTTTTGCTGGTGTTATAATAGGCCTATATGCTCTTATAGGCTGGTCAAGAGATGATATTAAAGAACATTTTAAGATTCCAGAGGAACCTATGCGAGAACAATGGCCTTTTGAAAAAGCTGATAAAATAAAACTTGGAGTATGGATACTTGTATTTAGTGAAATGTTACTTTTTGCGACATTGATTGGTACGTATGCATATTATAGATATATAAGTCCAACATGGCCTGCACCAGGAACAATTCATGATATAAGAATAGGTACAGTTAATACATTGATATTGCTAACAAGTAGTTTTACACTAATCATGGCGCTAGTTTTTGCAAGGGTTAATAATCTACGTGGATTAAAGATTGGTTTAATATTAACATTTGGTCTTGGGCTACTCTTCCTAATAATTAAAGGGTTTGAATGGAGTGAACTTATGTTACATAATTTCACATTCTCAAGTGGCCTTCCAGCATCCACCTATTATATAACAACTGGTACCCATGCAGCACATGTTATAGCAGGTCTAGGAGGGCTTCTTTATTTAATAGCAAAAACTTTCAACGGAAATGTTAAAGTCAATACTGTAGAAAGTTTTGGAATCTATTGGCACTTTGTGGATATAGTTTGGATATTTCTCTTTCCATTATTCTATTTATTATGAGGTGAAACCATGAGAAGTATTTACATATTTGTATATATTATTTTAATCATAATAACAATATTAGAAGTTTTTCTAGCTACAGGTATATTCAGTTATTTAATAATGGCTACAGGGATACTTATATTAGCAGGGATAAAGGCAACATTAATTGCACTTTTCTATCAACATCTTAAATACGAACCTGAATCAATTAAATTCATACCATTAGTGGCTTTAATACTATTATCAGGTCTTTTAATAGCACTTATTACTGCAGTACCACCAGGAGCATTTCAATCTACAGCATCCTCACCATAGTTTAATATTTTTAAATACTCATTGACGATTTTTATAATTAATAATCAGAAATATGTCCATATTCCATGAATTGAGTGACCTTTTACTATTAAAGAAAAACATGATCAACCTTTTAGCGTTCCTTTCTTCAAAATTCTAGACGAAAGGATATTCTCAATATAGATGATGTTTTCAGTTATAATATAAGAAGGTCTCACATAAATTTTACTTGATGAGGGCTATCATAAATAAAACATATTAATTATAAAGCATTAGTTACTTAATTGTTTCATCCATGATTTTCTTTACTGCCCGCCTTAAAGCCATGTTTAATGTACTAACTGGAATATTAAGTTCTTGTGATAATTCCTTTAATGTGATTTTTCTTTTAACATCAAAATAACCTTTTTCATAAGCAAATTTGAGTATATAAAACGTTTTAGATGTAAGTTCACGTTCTTTTTTAAAGCGTATATTAATCTGCTTAATACCTAATTTTCTAAGTTTACTAACCATACGCTCAACTGTACTTTTATGTTTTATGCTTAAATCCCAATATAATGATCCATCATAGCCAACTCTCTCAAAAATAGGTAAACCTTTATTTTGTGAAAACGCGTGCATAATACGAAATAGTGGACATTCTAATAATCTTAAGTATACCCTAATGATCATACGTTTTCCGTTTTCAGATTCTTTAATAATCTTATAATTAATTATATCAGGATAATCTTTCAAAGCTTCTAATGCTTTTAAAATATTTTTATTATCACCTATGACCTCAGCATATTCATATGCTAATTTATTATCGGGATCTATTAAATCAGTTGAAAGCAATCTGACTATGAGGTTATATTGATGAACCAACATTGATGCCCAACATTTTTCATAAGTAAAATTAACTGTAACTTTCATCATTATGATTTATTTATAACACACTTAAAAAGTTTCCTATACTCATTTAGTCTCTATTATGCTTTATTATATGTTCCATACATCATCTTCATATATTAGCATACTTTTATTTACCCTAATAGATTCAAGTATTATATTCACATAAGATGAAGTTTTCATCAAAATAGAGAAATAAGAATAATCTGTAAATTCTTCGCAAAAGTATATCAAAACATATAAAATTTATGCAGTAAAACATTTTTAAATCATAAATATAGAGCATCTCATTTTGACTGAAAACATTAATTGATAATGCCATGGGTATGATTTATGTATTTTCTGAATGAGGGAATATCAGATTTATTGCTAAGACTAACAAAGATTATTTAGGTGATATGATTGTTAATTAGCAATAGTGAAATAAAGAGTGCTTATTTAAATCATGCTAAATTGCAACCGGTAAAGTGGTATTTATGGTCGGAAGAAGTATTTGAGTTAGCTAAAAAAGAGGATAAACCAATATTAGTTGATGTTGGCGCGTCATGGTGTCATTGGTGTCATGTGATGGATGATGAAAGTTATTCAAATCCAGAAATTGCTGAAATTATAAATGATAATTATATTCCAGTAAAAATTGATAGAGATGAAATGCCAGAGGTTGATAGAATATTGCAAAAAGCTGTAAATGCGATTTCAGGAGAAAGTGGATGGCCATTAACCGTATTTTTAACTCCTGATGGCAAAGTGTTTTTTGGTGGAACATATTTTCCTCCTAATGATAAATATGGTAGAATTGGTTTTAAAAAATTATTACTTGAAATTATTAAATTATGGAAAAATAAGAGAGAGGAAATAATCAAAAATGCTGAAAATCTTTATAGAGAACTTTATTTAAAAAACGTTAGTCATAGTAATGAAAAAGTTTCATTTAGTTTTGAAACAGTAGATTCTGTAGTTACTGATATACTTTCAATTTTTGATTGGGAACATGGTGGTCTAGGCTTTCAACCAAAATTTCCTCATCCTACTGTTGATCAACTTCTTTTACTTTATTCTGCAAGAACTGGTGATACTCTAGGTATAAGAGCAAGCAATCTTACATTACGTAAAATGTATTATGGAGGCATCATGGATCAAATTGGTGGTGGTTTTCATAGGTATTCTACTGATAGAGAATGGTGGATTCCTCATTTTGAAAAATTATTGATAGACAATGCTGAAATTCTAATTAGTGCACTCAACAACTATTTAATAACTAATGATCATGATGTTTCAGATCTAATAAATTTAACAATCAATTATATATTAAGAGATTTAGGATTGGATGATGGATTTGCTAACAGTGAAGATTCTGATAGTGAAGGTATAGAAGGTAAATTTTATACATGGACAATAGAAGAATTAAAAGAAGCTTTAAATAATGAATATGAATTTAACATAGCCAGAGAAATATTTTCCTTTAACATCAAATATGGTTTCGTAGAAGGTAGAAAAATCCTCAAGCGTGCTTATTCTTTGGAAACTATGGCATCTAAAATAGGAACAAGTACTAACAAAGCTCAAGAAATATATGAAAATATACGCAAAAAGATGTTTAATTATAGAGAAAACACACGAAAAAGACCATTAAAAGATATTAACACTTATACCTATCCTAATTTTAGAACAATAGAAGCTCTTTTGTATGCATCTAAAACTGTAGAAAAAAATCTAGAAAATAAAATAATTAACAAGGGATCAATAATTCTTAATTCATTAAATAAGAATGTGACAAGAAGGCTCCATGGTGGAAAAGAAGGACTCCTTGAAGATTATGCCTCGAGTTTATTAGCAGCCATATGCGCGTATGAAGTTCTTGGTAATATAAAGTATCTCGATTTAGCTAGAGATATAGGTCATGAACTATTGAGCTTTAAATCATATAAAGGATTTATAGATAGTAAAAATTCTTATAATATATCAGAATTAGACATACCAAATGAATCACCTAACTCGTTAGCTATTAAATCGCTTATAAAATTATCAATTCTTATTCCCACAGAATTTGATATCAACGATGTTGAACAAATTTTATTTAATATGTTAAATCATAATGATCTAATTTATAAAGCAGGATTATTATTAAGTGCAGATGCAATAAAGCATGGCATTTGCCATATAATAATAGTTGATAAAAATGATGAACTAGGAAATCAATTACATAATACTGCTCTTTTAACCTACTATCCATTTAAAATTGTAGAGAAAATTAATGAGGAAACTATTAAAGATACATTAAATCCATTAATAAAAGAAATACTCTCTTCATCCCGAGAACAATGTTCGAGAGCTTACGTATGTATAGGACGAACATGCAGTTTACCAATTACTAAACCTGAACAACTAAAAGAGTTAATAAAAACAAAAATGAAATTATGATTATCTAATAATATTATATATTAAATTAATATTAATCAACCACTATCTCATAAAATATACATTATTAATATTAATATTAAAAACTGTTCACAATTTAATATCCAGTATACTTAAAATAAAATACATAATTATTTTTAATATTTTTTAGTTAAAGTTAAATTTGTGCTACTTGTCAGTTAGTATGGTGAACATAATGGGTTCTGAGCAATCCAAAGAAAGAATTACCCGCAGATCATTCGTGAAAATGGTAATAATCGCTTCAAGTGCTTTAGTGATTGGCGCTTTTACGCCATTGGGTCTTTATTTTAAAGGCCAGGCTGCATTAGTACAAAATAATACTGAAGTAAAAATAGGTAACCTCTATGATTTAGAAAAACAGGTAGATCAATCGAGCTCTGGCATAGTAACAAGTATATTTATTTATCCTCCAGAGCCCGATGTATACTATACTAACATACTTATAGTGCGTAGAACACCTGATGGAAGCGGTGATTTAGGTAATTATGATGTTAAAGCATTTAATAGAACATGTGTACATTTACAATGCCTCGTAAATTTTAATCCTAATAATCCAGAATTTGGCGCGGTACTTCAATGTCCATGTCATGGCAGTGTTTACCGTCTTACAGATGCATTACCATTAGCAGGTCCAGCTAAATTATTGAATTTGAATCCATTACCTCAAGTCATATTAAAAATTGTAAAAGCAACAGGTGACATATACGCTATTGGATTTAATGGAAAAATTGTGCTAGGCAGACCTAAAGATCAACCTATCCAGAAACCAATTTTAGTTTAAGTTGGTGATATAAGATGACAGTAAAAAAGAAGTTGACATTAATAGATTGGATAAAAGATAGAATGGAACGCATGCTTTTTAATGGTGTAAAATTTATAATTCCTAAAAGAGCGACAAATCCTCTCTCATTTCTCGGTATGTTGACTTTTATGGACTTCCTGCTCCTAGGCATTACGGGAGCCCTTCTCACAATATATTACACTCCAACCATTGAATTAAATATAGCTAATAAAACATTTGTATCCCCATGGGATAGTGTAAAAACGATAAACGATGTTATAGCGTTCGGATATATATTACGTAACATACATTATCATGCATCAAACGCGATGGTGCTACTTGCTCTCTTACATTTATCATACCAATTATTTTCAGGTCGTTATAAATTAAAAAACGAACTTATTTGGGTAACTGGTGTTATTTTTGGATTAGTAACTATATTGGAAGCCTATAGCGGTTATGATTTAATTGTGAATGTAAGAGCACAACTAGCCATGAATGTTGGTAGAGGATTAGCTTTAAGCACACCTTATCTAGGTGATATGATAGCAGAACTTCTTTTTGGTCCAGGATCTTTATCAAGTATGGTCCTTCATCTTTATGCCTTTCACATATTTCTTTTACCATTTATAATGGTTCTTCTGGCAATATTTCATTTTCCAAGAAACCTAACACTTGACATACCAATGGTCTCAATAATTTTTGGCATAATATTTATCATAGCTGGAATGTATCCAATAGAATTGGGAGTAAAATTTAGCCCATTTTATCCTGCACCAGTAACAGTTCCTGAATGGTATCTTACCGCACTTTATGCCTTTTTAAGAACTGGACTTTCTCCCTTTATAGTTGGTGTTTTAATACCAACTCTATATATCGTAATTGCGGCCATAATACCATTCCTTGATAAGAGTAGAGGCTTTAAAATATCCGATAGACCTTTAGTAATAGCAATAGGAGTTACTGGTCTTGTTCAGTTTGCATTTTTCACCATATGGGGCTTCCAAGGCACATATCCCTGGATACCATTAATGCCACTTCCTGGACAAGAAACTGAGTTACTATTTCTAGACCCTATTACTACATTTGCAGTATGGGGTGCTTTAATAATTATTTGTACTATTGCAGTTTACGCGTACGCGCATAATCAAAAAAGGAAACTCTCGAAACCAGGCGCTCATAGTAAAATTATGAATGGCGGTTCAGATAAAACAAAAACGATTAGTCCCAATAGAATACTAATAGGCTTAGTAAGTCTTATAACACTTCAAATATTTCTAACAATTATAACATTTATAGCTTATCTAATCAATTTACAACAAGTAGCTTTAATAACATTAGGTGGAATACTTATCACATTCGGAGTAATATATCACTTTTACAGATTAATGTCTACATAAAATCCATCTATTTTATTTATTAATAAAACAATAACAAACAGTGGTACCTACTTATTTTTTAATATTATTATTAATCCAATCACAAATATTATGAACGCCCCAATCTCTGCAAGTACCATAATCTGATATTCAGCTAATCGCTTACTAACTAATAAAAACTGATTAGTAATAGTATTTATCGGAACTGTCGCAGCTAATGCGAGCATCAATCCTATGAAAATTAATATAAAACCTATTGTTAATTTACCCTGATCCATCTTAATCAAAATAAGAAATTATTGTCCATATATAAAAAGTTTTAGGTATATCACTAACTTTTACATATGCTTGGCAAGAAAGCTCTACGGTTTTAACCAAGGATGAATTACCAATAAACTTAGATACACTAACAAACCATAAAACTCATGAGAGGGAGATTGCTTAAGCTCAAAAGAGTGTTTGAAGTGAAATTATCATTTCATGAAATGCTCATAAGGACGAACACGTTCATAATCGAGAATAATCCAATACTACGGTTCTTAGCGGACAACTGTGCAAAACTCTATAAACGAACTAAACCACGAGAGAAGACGAGCGTACATATTTCATAAGAGGATCAACTAGGAGACAAAGCATCTTTATGAAAAATACGTACCCTAATAGGCTCCGTAACAGCGCAACAAATCATAAAAAACAACGAAGCATGGTACATCTCATCTCGTTTTGGAGGTAAGAATCTCCCGACTTTTAGTCGTGGAAATAGAACCTTAATTTTAAGAAGAATTCGTTGCAAAACTCTTGTATGATACGAATGTAAAAACAGATCAATCCTTGCCCAATATAGTTTTATAATTAAGTAAAAATAACTTAACAAATAACTTAAAAATGAGAAAGATTAGGTAAAAAAAGAAAATTATTTCTTCACATTTATAGCTTCTTTCCTATGACAACCATTGTTGTTCCGCAAACCGGACACGTACCTTTAATAGCTGGTTTACCATTTTTTAATGTTACGTTAGTTGGATTCTTTACTTCACGTGTGGCTTTGCATTTTACACAAAAGCCCTGAACCATTTTATATTCCCTCCATTGTTATGTGTAACTAGATATATATAAACTATTGCATTGTAGCGTCAATACAATCATCATTATATACATGGATTACTAAAATAACCTCCTTTCTTCACCCTAAATGAAACTTTTCCTCCACTTATCACAATTTCTAGATATAGTTATTATGAACTCTTGATGAATAATAGCACTTATTAAACTTTTATGATTTAAAAACGCACTTATAATAGATTAAAACAAAAATAATGGAATTAATCATTTAAATAACACATCTTCAGGAAGCTCTATTAGTGCATTCTTTATCATTTCTTGAATTTTAGGAATTAAATCATCAAGCTTTTCATTCTCATTCACCAATATGAAGCGCATATTTTCTTTAGCCTTATTATAAGATACTTTGCAAAAACCTTGTGATGGAACCAAAACCACTTCAACTTTAAGCTCAATCATCCTTAATGTGGTCTGTAATCTTCTATTCGATTGCGCATAGTAACCTGGATTATCATATCTTTCAGATAATTTTTTTAAAGTATCATATACAACAATCCACTTACCATCAGGTAATTTTTTAATTTTACCTTCATTATCTACAACCGCACCTACTCTTGTCATATAAATCACCAACATTTAATAAACAACATATATTTATTTTTTAAACGCTGATGTGCTGCATAGTTTGAGGGTTAATTTTTTAGTTTAAGCCCTCTTATATTCATGCAGTAAGGTATAAATTGGCTTTATATAAGATATTAATTAGCATATAATACATTAAAAGAAACCTAATTTACTCTCTATTGTTTTATACTCTTGCTTCTTTTTATATAATTCAATAATATCATCTAACGGCACAATTTTTAATTCGTCATACATCTCATGAAAAGCTCCCGATGCTATTTCTTTAGCTTTGTTGATCATTTCTTTTGTTGTTACAAGTACTGGTTTTGAATTCCAAAGATCTCTCGCATGCTTAAGTTTTGTTAGTGCTTCTTCTAGATTTCCATGTATATGAACTTCAAACACAATGTATGGGTTTCCTTTAGCAATCCGCTTCCAAACTACATCAATTCTATAATTATCAATATTAACCTCTTTCTCACTAATTTTTCCTTGCAAAATACCAATATTGTATATTATCTCCTTAATAGTATCATGATCAAAACTTTGCGGCAACTTTTTATTCCTTGCGTCAAAAAGTTCTATAACTTTATTAAACACTATATAAGGATATGTTGCACCTTCAAAATCACCAAATACTATCAAAGACCATCGATCAACAGGAACCTTAAAAATCTTTATCCCAAATCCTGCCAACTCACCCTTTAAAACAGGGCTAGAATCCTCCAACTTCCCATCGATATCAACCTTTATCTGCAAAGGATAACCCACGGGATTTTTAATCCAATATTTTACCGGATTATGATTTTCAAATTTCTTCTTTAAAATACTTTTCAAGTAAATACCTTTATTATTATTATAATTACCATAAAAGAATATTATGCATCCTTCACTAAGCAATGACCATCTTAATCTATTAACGTGCTTATTTGGAAAACCCCATAAACCTTCCTCAAACAATGATCTTACATGAGGATGTGAAAAGTCTAAAACATTCACTATAGCTCCACAAAAAGTTTTCTGTTCCATTTCATTTATACTCACGTTTGCAAACTATATTAACCTTATTAATTCATTAAAAATAGCTCGTATATGGTTTATCTTTAGTTAAGTGTATGATGAGATTCATGAAAAGTTAATATATCTAAACCTATCATAGCCGTCATTTGTAGTAAATTAGTCTTATCGCTTAATATATAAAATTGCTTGGTTAAAGAAAAGTAAGATGTATAATTGATGATAATATCTATTGGTCTATTAACATTTATCTTATTTTTTGGATTAATTAATTTTCTCTATGAATAACAATATGAAACTACCTAGAATTTTAAGGTAAGTTTCACCTATAGGGAAATACTTAACATTTTTGTACAAGGACTAATATGTTAAGTTGTTTGAAGGTTTAAAAATGTTTGTGGTCTTTCATAAAAAATTGCAAAATTGCAGACGATCTTTTTATTTTTGTAGAAAAATTTATTTTTAACATATTTATTGTAGTTGCATGACTATAAAAGTTAAAGATTTGATGAGAACAGATATAGCTATTGTTGATTTCAATAGTAGTGTAATTGATGCTGCTAAAATTATGAAGAGTAAGAGTGTAGGTTATGCTATAATAATGAAAGATGATGTACCTATTGGAATTGTTACGGAACGTGATATTACTTGGAAAATTGTTGCTGAGGGCTTAGATGCGCATCAAATAAATATCTACAAGATAGCATCATCACCATTAATTTCAGTAGATCCTGATGCAGATTTAAGTGTTGCCGCAAATCTCATGGAAAAATATAGTATTAGGAGATTACCTGTAATAAAAGATAATAAGCTCTATGGTATAATTACTGCAACAGACATAATAAAACACTTTAATCAATATGTTAAGAAGGCAATATTAGAAATTATCCAATATACAATTCCAGGTGTAATTTAACCGAAATATATTAAAGATAGAAATCTAATACATTATATGGATGAGGAATCATGAAAATAATGATTCCGGTGCAATCAAATAATGGACTTGATTCAAGATTATTTGCACATTTTGGTAGAGCTCCAGGATATTTGTTTATAGATGTTAATGGTGATAAGATTTCATCAATGACATTTTTAGAGCGTGATGAGAATGAACGAGGAATTGACATTATTTTTAAAAATAAACCTGATATAGTAATTACTTACTATATAGGATCAAGAGCATTTTATCAATTAAAAAATATGGGTATAAAAATATATAAAGCTGACAAATTTATTGTAAGAGATCTAATCAATGAGTATTTTAATAAAAAATTAAAAGAACTTCTAGAACCTGAGGAAGATCCTAAGGAACTTCACATCCATGAAAGATAACATTAATTTGTTATAAATAATTGAAATGGATTATCTTTTTTATAGAGAATCCCTATCAGAATAGCAAAAATATTATTTAGCATTGCAAATCTTATGTAAAGGTTAAGGATGATGTATTGCATGACTTTTAGTACTATCCTTCTCTTGAAATGTCTTCTGAATAGTGTAAAATCATACTATGAAGATGTGTTTATCTTTCTATTAAAAGTCATTGCACATTAATGCGTGAAAAGAACTGAACTAAAAATCTTACATCATGGTTAAATCATGCAGCACAGTAGTTAAGAGAAAAAGTTTATTTGGTGTTAATTTGTTTAGGAGAATGTTAATATAATTAAGGTGCTTATAATGGATGATAACGTAATGGTAAGTGTTAAAAATCTTGTAAAGCATTATGGTAATATAATTGCGCTTAATGGTATTAGTTTTCAAATAAAGGGTGGAGAGATTTATGGATTGCTTGGACCTAATGGTGCTGGAAAGACTACTACACTTAAAATTGTTGCGGGATTGCTTGAACCTACAAGTGGTATTGTTAATGTATTAGGGCTTAATCCTGTATCAGATCCAGTAGGTGTGAAAAGATTAATAGGATATGTACCTGAGAATCCAATGCTTTATGAATCACTTACACCTAAGGAATTTTTTGAGTTTGTTTTGTCAATAAGGAGGCTTAATCATAATATGGCTGTCGAACGTTTAAATAAACTTATTGAAGCTTTCAGTTTAGTTGAATATATGAATCAACCTATCTCTTCTCTTTCCATGGGTACTAAACAAAAAATTGCTATAATATCTGCATTAGTTCATAATCCGCCTCTTCTTATTCTTGATGAGCCGCTTAATGGTTTAGATGCACGTTCTTCACGCATACTTAAAGATTTGCTTAATTTTCATATAGCTAATGGAGGAGCTGTTTTATTTTCTACACATATAATGGAAGTTGCGGAACATATTTGTAATAGAATTGGGATAATTCATAAGGGATTGATTGTTGCTGAGGGTACAGTATCCGAGCTTAGAGAAAAGATTCAGGGTGCTGGAGCTTCGTTAGAAGAAATATTTCTTAAAGTTACTGGGCAAGATGAGGCTATTGCAGATATTGTTAAAGCGCTTAAAGAGGCGTTCATTAAATGAATCTATTAGAAGCGTGGAAAATTAGTAAAATAATGTATCAGGAAATAGCATTTAATGCTATGCTTCAAGCTAACAAATATAGATTAGATTTGGGACGATATAAAAATGCAATAAAATTCATGAAGATGATTAAACGAAATGCGTTATTAAATAAAATAATAATATCAGTATTTCTTTTAATAGGTTCAATATCACCATATATTTCTATGATGCTTTTAAAAGATACTTCGGGAATAGCATTTAGTGTTGCTCTTTCAATCTCTCTTCTCATATCATTTGCATTTATTCTTTTTTATGAGATGCAATTACTTCCTTATTTAATTAATGCTTCTGGAATACAGGCATTACGTTTATTTCCGCTGAGTGATAAAGAAATTTCTTCTATATCATTACTAACACTCTTGAGAACTGTTGATTATCCTATATTATCTATTATAATTGGACAAATTATAATACAATTGATAGTTAAAAATTCTATAATACTTACAATGTTAACAATGCTTTTATCATTATTGAATATCGGTTTTGCTATCTCGATAGCATTATTCTTTTCAAAGTTATTCTATAAATTTGTTTTTAGTGGGTCTAAATGGGGATTTATTAGGTTCGTTTATACTTTAACATGGGGTTTAGGGATCAGTGCTATTTATTTTCTTCCGAACATACTGCAAAGTTTTACACCATATATAGAAAATATTATGATGCGCGCACAATCTGATCTTATTTCATTCCTTTTATTATACCCATTCCCTTTAGTATTACTTATCACAAATCATGCATTGCTTTCATTACCAATCATCATGATGAGTATATTTTATTTATTTGTAATTTTTTTGAGTATTAAAGATACTATTATGTTCGTTCAAAATGTGGTATTTGGTTACCAATTAAATGTTCAAAGAATAAAAAGCAGTATTCGTTTAAAAATTAGAAATGCCATTATTGCAATAATGCTTAAGGATCTTAGATTAGCATCTAGAACACCTAATTTAGCATTTATTTTTGTACTTCCTTTGTTTGAAGTTTTATTTATTATAACTAGATTTTCATTCCAATTTCCTAGTGATATTAATAATATTATAGATTATCGCGTCATTAGTGGTATTCTTATTGGGGGATTTTTATCCATGTTAGTTTCAATGCTATTGCTAAGTTCTGAATTTGTATCCATAAATTTCACTTCAACATTACCAATAAAAACAAGGACGATCCTTCTAGCTAAGGCGTTTTTCTCAGTATTAACATATACTCCCGTACTATTCATATTTTTAATATTCTCAAAGTCCGCAGTTGTTTCTCTATTTACAATACTTTCGATAATACCTATTATGGCTGGATCACTCTTGGGTCCTACGATATTTCTTCTTATTACTAGCAAAGGGAGTTTAGCAGCTCCAAGCATATTTGCATCACCTATACATGCACTAATACCATTAGGTACTACTATCGCAATCATTATACTACCAATGTCAGTCTATATTTATTTTAGTGTAATAAACATATTATACTCTGTTATTAGTATGGGGATAATCTCACTTTTTGAGATCATTATTGCTATTTTACTTTTATCATTTCTTAAAGATTGAGTGAAAATTTATGTTTAGGTTTATTTTTAAATAAGTAGCATGTTAGATACTATTACTATACATTATAGTGAAATAGCGCTTAAACGTGGCAAACGTAGTTTTTTTGAACATATGCTAATGCAAAACATTAAAAAAAGTCTTAATGGATTACCCTACAACGATATTAGACGTAATCTAGGAAGAATATTAGTTCAAATTGATAATGAAAATATAGAAATATATCGTAACGTAATTTCTAAAGTTTTTGGAGTTAAATGGTTTGCATTTGCAAAGTCTGTGAAACCAAGAGATTTTGATTTGCTTATTGATACAGTAATTGATGAATTGCATAAATTACAACCATTTAACACATTCAAAATTGATACAACACGTGCCGATAAAAGTTTTCCATATACTTCTATGGAAGTTAATAAAAAACTTGGTTCAGCAATCTCTAACAAATTTAAAAATAAAGTTTCAATGGAAAATCCAGAAATAATAGTATATATAGAAATTCTGAATGATCAATTTCTCATTTATACTAGGAAGTATGAAGGACCTGGCGGTCTTCCTGTAGGAACTAGTGGTAAAGTTTTGCATTTGTTTTCTGGTGGAATAGATTCACCGGTAGCCGCATGGCTTTTAATGAAACGTGGAGCCCTAGTTGATTATATTCATTTCTATGCAGCGCATGATGCTAATGAAGCACGACAATCTAAAGTAGGTGAATTAATAAAATTTCTCACATACTTTTCTTATAAGTCAAGAGCTTTTTATGTACCATTCCATATCTTTCATTTAGTAGCAGCTTCACAATTAGATCCTAAGCTTGAAACTGTGATCTTTAGACGATTCATGGTTAGAATTGCTGAACGATTAGCAAAAATGTATGGATATCAAGCAATTTCCACAGGTGAAAGTTTAGCACAAGTAGCATCACAAACAATGCAAAATATGATTTCAATAGCTCATGGAATCCAATTTCAAATATTAAGACCCTTACTCACATATGATAAAGAAGAAATAATAAACTTAGCAAAACGTATAGGCACCTACGAAATTTCTCTTAAAGAATGTAAAGACGCATGCTCACTTATCTCATCACATCCTAAAACTAACGTAACGCCAGAAGAAATTCTTGATGCCGAACAACGAATAAATATTGATAAACTAATAGAGAAAACATTAAATGAAACAACAATTATTGAATATAAATTATCACAAGGTAGAATTGAGGAGAGACAAATAGTATATCAAGAACAACATTATTCCTCATAAAGATATGGATATCCAGGGCAGAATTTTGTGCGTATTCTTTGACCTTCTATAAACTGAGGCCATATAGCGTCACTAGTTAATGACTTAAAAAGTAAGTATGCATTGATCTCACGCCCCTCAAATTGTTGATTAATACCACTATATTTAATTCCTGTTGGTTTTGCATCAGATATCATAAATCCTAACTTTATAAACTGTGATACTTGTAACCAAGGCAACCAATCATCAAGTGCTATTGTAGCAATTCCTTGAGGGCTATATTTTTTATATTCATTAATACATGTGTTTAATATTTTCTGAGCTATGTCTTGATTTCTATAATCTTTATCTATCCATAAACAGTTTATAAATATTGATCTTTCACCCTTTACGGGAAAAGGAGCATGCTCGATAGGTACGCACTCAGCCTGTGCTATTGGTTTTCCATTATCAAGAGCAATAAACTTTCTAAACCAACGTTTAGAAACACTTCTTAAGTATGCTCTTCGACTCTTAGCATTAACTATACCAGATCTGGGAAGACAGTAATACAACAGTTCCCTATTCCCCTCTTTAACAATATTCTTTATCTCTATCATTGCACCTACATAATAGTTCTTAAATGAGTAATTTAAACATATTGTCTCATTTATTTATTAAACATCAAATATTAAAAATAATTATTTCACAACCAAAATTATATAATCATATTACAATAGTTATTTAATAATATTAAAAGATTATGTTTTTTATTAAAAAGAAATTAAATAAACCAAATGTCAATATGCTAGATAGATTTATACGTAGACACACTTTCTTCTAAACGATAATCAATGACCCCTGAAGTCGTAACAGTAGGTCACATATTGATGGATATACAAATTGTTGTAGATAATTTTGCTCAACCCGATAAGGAAGGTATTGTGAGACGGATTAGTTATGGAGGTGGAGGATCGGCTGCAAATGTAGCAGTTGGGACTTCAAGATTAGGAATAAAATCTGGTTATATAGGGAAAGTAGGAATGGATTCATTTGGAAGTACGCTTCTTGAGGAAATTAGACGTGATGGTGTTGATGTAAGTAGAGTTAAAATTGACTTAGATGGATCAACAGGATTTACTATAATAATTATTAATAAGGAAGGGCAGATCATAATGTATGGATTTAAAGGTGTTAGTGACAAATTAATGCCTAGTGAGCTTGATTCAAAATATATAAGTTCTGCTAATCATTTACACATAACCGGTTTACGTCTTAGAACCGCTATTTCAGCTGCAAAAATTGCTAAAAAAGCTGGAGTAACTATATCATTTGATCCTGGTCGTCTAATGTCGATACTTGGATTACAAAAACTTTATCCCTTATTAAGATTAAGTGATATATTACTTTTAAATTCATCAGAAGCTAGTAGCATTACAAACATTAATGATCATCATGAAGCCGCGAAAATTCTTAATAAAATAGTTTCTACAGTCATAATAAAAATGGGAGATAAAGGTGTTTATGTAAAAAGTAATGAGACTGAGTTTACCATTAAAGCTCATAAAGTTAATGTGGTAGATACAACTGGTGCAGGTGATGCGTTCTCAGCAGGATTTATAACTGGTTTATTAGAAGGTAGAGATTTAAAGGAAGCAGTTATATTTGCTAATGCTGTTGCAGCACTAAAAATAACTAAAATGGGAGCACGCTCACTACCAACAAGAAAAGAAGTTGAACAATTTATTAAACATTTAGATAATAATCCTAGCCATATATAATCTCCTCATCAGCTCTTTTGTAAACATATAATTCATTATCAGAAAACCAAAACTTAATCTCGCGTTCTGCAGTTTCTTTACTATCTGACGCATGAACTAAATTTCTAAGAGGCCTTCTCCGTAAATTCGCTAACTCTGGGCTATCCGTTGAATAATCACCTCTAATTGTTCCTGGTGCTGATTCATATGGTCTTGTTGCACCAACTATTTTTCTAACAACCTCTATTGCTCTATTACCTTCAATAACAATAGCTACACACGGTCCAGAAGCAAGAAATTCAGCTAACCATTCTTTAATAATTTTACCTATTATTATTGGATCCTCCGTACCAAAATCCTTTTTAGGGTCAATTCCAAGTTCCTTATATACTTTTAAGGATTTGTTAGCTACATTGATAAGCCAATCATTATCAGAAGGATAAAAGTTTAATGCTTGCTCTTTTGTTGGTTGTACCATTTTTAAACCAATAATTTTTAGACCTGTTTTCTCAAATCTTGAAATAATTTCTCCTATTAAACCACGTTTCACACCATCAGGTTTTATTAATACTAACGTTCTCTCCATAGTTCGAATTATTTTATTCATATATATATTTCTTTATGAGAATGCGCATAATCGCATATAGATAGTAATGGGCAATTCAGACAACGAGGTTTAGGTCGACAATAATGATATCCTAATTCACTCATTAACGCATGAAAAGTCTTATAACTGGGTATCGAATTTAAGGCATTTGAAATTAATTGTTGCCAAATATCATAAGTGTATTCTTTCTTTATGCCTAAAACGCGACTTAATATTCTTTTAGTGTAATCACTTACAGGCATTGCTGGCATATTTCCAGCATAAAGCATAATAACATCAGCAGTTTCATTACCTATACCATATACATTAAGTAATGCTTTTCTAACATATTTAAAAGATCTGTTAAATAACGCATCTATTGACCTATGTTTTTCTATTAGCTTTGCTAACTCTTTAATTGTTCTAGCTTTTCTTTCTGAGAATCCTGCAGGCTTAATAATCTTAATTAAAGTTTTAGTCTTAACTTGAAGAACGTGTTTTGGAGAAGCAATATTATTACTTCGTAACTTCTCTAATACTTTTGATACATTTTTCCATGAAGATTTTTGTACAAGTACTGCACCCATCATAATCTCCCATGCTGAATTGCCAGGCCACTCTATATGATCCTTTTGGATGTACCATTCATTCTGATATAATAATTTATCTAAGGAGTTTCGTAATAATTCATTAACTTTACGTATTTTATTAATTAGTTCCTCCCTATCTTCTGATGCATTCTTATTGTTTCTCAATTCACGCATAATTTTTCTTTAATTAAGGATAATTTTTTTAACTCATATATTTATGTTGCGAAAAATTTAAGGATAAGTAATTAAATTATAAATGAGACCACAAATGAAAAATCCATACTTCCAAAGGAAGTTAAAAACAATTGAAGTAAAAAATGGTAAAAGTATTTCAGAATTACTTAAAGAAATGTCTCAAACTGGTTTTCAAGGAAGAAAATTAGGTGAAGTTGTTGATGTATGGGCATCAATGTTAGAAGATGAAGTAACAATATTTATGGGTTTAGCGGGTTCTTTAAGCACTACAGGCCAGTGGAAGATCATAAAATGGTTAATAGAGAATAGGTTTATTGATGTATTAGTATCTACAGGAGCAAATATTTCAGAAGATATTTTAGAAGCTATGGGAGGTTCTTATTGGCAAGGTAGTCATTTAGTTGATGATCGTGAACTCTTTAAATATAATATTGATAGATTTTATGATGTATACGCTGATGAAATGGAATACAGAAAAATGGAAAATTTACTTGCTGAATTTACCGATACCCTTGATCCAAATTACGTTTATTCTTCTAGAGAATATTTATATCTTCTTGGTAAGTGGCTAAATCAGAAAGGCATTGAGAGTATTGTAACAGCAGCATACAAAAATAATGTTCCAATTTTCAGTCCAGCACTTGTAGATAGCGGTTATGGTATAGCTAACATGATTTTAAGATTCACTAAAGGAAAGAGAATAATACTAGACCAAATGAAAGATTTTGAGGAGATTGTTGAAATTGGAGCAAAAAGCAAAGAAACAGGCGTTATTTATATTGGTGGAGGAGTGCCAAAAGATTTTATCCAACTTATAGCCGTGGCATTAAGACTTAGAGATAAAAATGATATTGAACATCCACACAAATATGCAATTCAGATAACTACTGATAGTCCTCAATGGGGAGGATTATCTGGCGCAACATTCGAAGAAGCCATAAGCTGGGGTAAAGAATCACCACATGGAAAGAATGTTGTTTGTTATTGTGATGCAACTATAGCATTGCCTCTTGTTTCGCATGCATTAAGTGAAAGAGTTAAAAAACGAAAATACATTCCAGACTTTTCATGGATTATTAAATAATTAACGACCAAACCTTCTCTCTCTTTTTTGGTATGTTCTAATTGCTCGCCATAGATCAATTTTTCTAAAATCAGGCCAGTACACATCTATAAAATAGAGTTCACTATATGCAGATTGCCAGAGCAGAAAACCTGATAATCTTTCTTCTCCACTCGTTCTAATAACAAGATCAGGATATGGATTTGGTAAATGTGATGTATACAATCTTTTTTCTATCTCAGCTTCTGAGATTTGCTCAATAGTGAGCTTACCAGCTAAAACATCTTTTACTATATTACGAACTGCATCAACAATCTCCATCCTCCCTCCATAAGCTATAGCAATATTCAAAAAATACCTATCATACTGCTCAGTGTTCTTTTCTAATTGTTCTAATTTATCTCTAAGACTTTTAGGCAATAATTCTTTTTTTCCTAATATTTTTACACGAACCCTATTATGCTTTAACTCATTATCATCAAGCGCTTTTATAACCTCTTCTTCAACTATTTTCATGAGTTCATTCACCTCTTCCGGTGTACGTAAGAAATTTTCAGTAGAAAATACATATAAAGTAACAGTGGTAATGCCTAAATCAAGACACCATTTAAGAAATTCTCGTGCTTTTTTAGCGCCATATCTATGACCCAGCCATGGCAATAATCCACGTTTCTTAGCCCATCTTCTATTCCCATCCATTATTATCGCAACATGTTTAGGCATATTTCCATTTTTAATCTGATTATAAAGCCATGTCTCATATATTTTATAAACACCAAATATTCTTAAAATTGATTCTAACATACTCTCTATATAATTATCATGTATCACTATAAATATCTTATCTTTTATGTAATTCATAATCAAATATAATCAAAAGTATTTATTATATGACAATGTTTTCTTCATAAAATTAAATTATTTAGAGTTCATATGAATATTTTTATTATCTCATTAAAGAAATATATAGAAATATTAATTAAAAATAGTAGAACAATGAGTGGATTTGAATATCTAAGTGAACATTTGCAGAAAATAATAGCTAGTTATGGTTATAAAGAAGCAACTGAAGTACAAAAGAAAGCTATCCCCTTAATAATTAAAGGAAAAAATGTACTTATTGTAGCACCTACAGGATCTGGCAAAACCGAAGCTGCATTTTTTCCTCTTATAGACTTAGTCTTAAAAATTAATACTAGGGGTATTAAAGCACTTTATATAACTCCAATGCGTGCACTGAATAGAGATATATTAAGAAGGATGATGGACATTGCCCTAAGTGCAGGACTTAGAATTGCTATTAGACATGGGGATACAAAACAAGCAGAACGTAAAGAACAAATAACAAATCCCCCGGATATTTTAATCACCACACCTGAAATGCTTCAAGCAATGCTTGTAGCCAAAAATGTAAGACCCTTATTAAAATGGGTAAGAATTATTGTTGTTGATGAAATTCATGAACTTTTTCCTAGTAAAAGAGGTGCACAATTAGCTGTAGCACTAGAGAGGTTAGTTGAAATTACAGAATATGATGTGCAAAGAATAGGTCTATCAGCTACAGTCGGTGATTTAGAAGGTATCGCACATATGTTATTTGGTGTAAATCGTGATTTTACAGTCATAAACATTGATGTTCCTAGGGAGATTGATGTTATTATTGATTATATAGATAGTAATGAAGTCAACGTTGCAAAAAGGATTGTTAAAATTTCATATGATAAAAAGTCTATAATACTATTTACTAATACACGTCAAATGGCTGAGCACATAGCTTTTCAGATCTCTAATGTTAATCCGCAGCTAAAGGCTTTTGTTCATCATGGTTCATTAGATAGATCAATTAGAGAAGAAGTAGAAAGAATGTTAAAAGATGGTAAATTGAAATTAGTAGTAAGTACAAGCTCATTGGAATTAGGTATTGATATAGGATTTATTGATTATGTAATACAATTCGGTTCTCCAAGAGATCCTACAAGGTTAATACAAAGAATTGGTAGGTCAATGCATAGGCTTGGTGAAAAAGCTCAAGGTGCAATAATCACAACAAATATAGATGAAATATTAGAATCTGTCTCTATTTTAGACTATGCAAAGAGAGGCATATTAACCTCTTTACCAATGTATAAAGAATCATTGGACGTTCTTGCTCATCAATTAGTAGGATATGTTCTAGAGAGAGGAAGTGCATCATTACATGAATTTCAAAAAGTTATAAAAAGAAGTTGGCCTTATAAAGATCTAACTACTGAAACTCTTATTATGATCGCAGAATTTTTAGAGAAAACTGGTAAAATTAGGCTTTACGCAGATAATGAGTTAAAAGCAAAAAGTCGTGGCACACCTTCAATATCATATTATTATGAAAATTTATCAACAATACCTGAAACTAAATTCTATGAAGCAATAGATATTGTTAGTAATAATAGAATTGGAATGTTAGACGAGGAATATGCTAAAACTGCCCTTGATGAAAATGCCTTAATAATTTTGGCTGGTCGTGTATGGCATGTAGTTGATGTTGATCCAAAAAATGCGCGGGTTTCATTAGAACCTGTAGAAGAGATCGGCGATGCACCCATATGGTTTGGTGAAACGATTCCTGTACCACATGAAATAGCTGAGCTTTCTGCAGATCTCAGGAAAAAAATAATTAGTGATAAAGTAAGTTTAAGAGATTTAGGATATCCTGTTAGTGAACATGCAGATAGTATTTTAAAACAAGCATTAAACGAGTATGCTAAAAAGAATTATCCAATACCAGATTCAAAGCTAATTGTTATTGAACAAGTCGGTGATGTATGTGTTATTCACTTATCATTTGGTACAAGGATTAACCGAGCAATAGCAATGATCATTAAAGGTATTTTAAATAAAGAAGCGTTTTTGAAAACACAATATCTTGTAGATTCAATGAAAGTACTGTTTTATTCTAAAGCTCCAATCTCAGCAAAACTTATAGAAAGTGCATTCATTAGATGGATACCAGCATATCTTAATGAAAATCCAAAGTATTTAGAATATCTCTTAAAAGAAAGCAATGAATATGAACGTTTTCTTAAAGAAACTGCTGTAAGATTTGGTGTAATTTCTAAGCATAAAGTCAGTGAAGTACCAAGATCAGTTCTTGCAGAATTAGAAAATACCCCTGTTGCTGATGAAGCATTAAATGAATTAAAAAACCATTATACTGATTTTAATGGTGCGCTTGAAATATTAAGAAAGATTGCAATGAATCAAATAAAAATAGAATCATTTAAAACTAATGACCCATCACCATTATCAAAAAGTCTATTCGAAAACTTTAGTATTGGAAAGTTTGCTTTGAAACTAGCTTCTGCTGATGCAATAATTACAACTGTTAAAACACGTATTGACTCTGAAAAAATGAGACTCATTTGTATGTATTGCGGTTGGCAAACAATAGAAACTGTTAAGAATTTACCCGAAAAAATTTATTGCCCGAAGTGTGGGTCAGTCATGATCGCAGTCACACATCCTAAAGATGATGTAGCATTAAAAATAGCAAATATGATAAATAAGAAATTGCAAATTCCTAAAAAAGATAAAGATCTTTTAAAAAGCTTTAATAAACTTATGTTTTCCGCAGAACTTGTAGCATCTTATGGTAAAAAAGCGATACAAGCAATGGCTGGCAGAGGCATAGGACCTAAAACAGCTGCCAGAATATTAAGTATTGCTTCTAATGAGAATGAACTGTATCGTTTAATATTAAAGGCTGAAATTGATTATGCACGAACAAAACGGTATTGGGATAATGATTAAATTTATTATACCAAAATATGAATATTTTTAAATTAGTTTACCTATTACTTAATACGATGCAAAATTTGGAAGTGAATCTTTACAAAGAGAAATTAAATATGCTAAAACAAGATCTAAAAAGAGGATTAATAACAGAGAGTATATATGAAAGACTTTCAACAGAATACATAATTGCGTTACGTCTTAATGGTTATGAATTATCTGAAATAAAACCATTGAAATCACGTATTTATAATTTCATAATGTTTAGGTATCCGTTAGCCATATTTCATAATGCCATATTTATCATTCTAGCAATCATAATTTATGGTTTAGGTTTCATAATTGGATCATCATTCCCCGTTAACCTCTCATTAAATCCTGAAGTAAATAGGCAATATTCATCAATTATTTTATTCATTCAAATTCTTATGAATAATTTAAGAGTACAAGGTTTTGCACTAGCATTATCAATTCTTGCGGATGTTCCAACAATACTTACCGCATTTATAAATGGTTTCATTCTAGGTTTAGTGTATTCTTCTTATAACACCTTTAATACCTTAAAATTTTGGTCATTAATATTACCACATGGAACATTAGAACTAACAGCTATTTTAACATCATTTGGAGCATCATTAGGATTTGGTTATAGGTTTCTCAAAAATTATTCAACATATGGTTCTCGATATGCATTAAGAAAAGCTGCATCAGATGCAATAAATGTATCTTTAGGTGGCAGTATTTTACTATTCTTTGCTGCATTAATTGAATCTTTTTTCACACCCAGTCCAATAGATCCAATAATAAAAATTATATTTGCCCTAATAGTATTTTTAATTGTTATAATTTATTTAACATATAGCTGGTTAAAAATTAGGAAAGTTTAAATTATACTTACGACGTAATTCTTCAAATTCAAGAATACCTTCCTGATCCATTACATCAGAAATTATAGCATGAGACAAAAACCATTCTAAATCCATGAGTTCTTGAATTTTCATTTTCATTTCCGTAAACTTAACATTCTTCATAGATAACTCTTGTGCAATATTATTCCGTTGCATTTCAACCGAAAGAAATATTTCTTTTGTAACATGAAAAACCTTAATATCCATTTTTTGATACTTTGACACTACCATTGTTGATACAGTCATATCACCTATTCTTTGCCACCATAAAAAAACTGGTATATAAAGAAGTAATGCATCGAAAAACCTAAACATATTGCGCCCAAATGATTTTGTGAAACTCATTGGATCATCATCTATAGAAATTACTCTTAATCCTAAGAGAAATTTACCAAACGTAAAACCAAACGCTCCCTCCATCAATGTAGAATATATCACCAATACAATGAATGTATTCAAAATTAATCCTAAATACCCATATGAAATAAATAAAATCGTTCTTGATAATTCTGGTATTATTGCTGTTATACCCAATGAAATCATAATATCTATAATATGTGCTATTATTCTTCTAAAATAAAGCATTTTATTTAAAGGTTGCGGAATTATAAGCTTTGATTTATAAGAGCTCTTATTTAAGTTCATGATTTCCTTTGTTATTCTATAACTCACAAGCTTATTTATTTTGCTCTACAAATTTTCTTACCCTATCAACAATTTCATACAATATCTTACTCGCTGGCGCATTAGGATAACGTAATGCAAATGGTGCACCTTTATCGGACATTTCTGTTATTCTAGGGTCTAATGGTATTTTTCCCAAGAATGGTACATTCATTCTTTTTGCTATTTTTTCACCACCACCTTCACCAAATATTTTATAAGTTTTTCCAGACTCTGGACATGTAAAACCACTCATATTTTCCACTATACCTATTATAGGAATCTTTAATGCAAATGCAAAATTAACTGCCTTTTCAACTACTATCTGAGATACTTCTGAAGGTATTGTTACAATTATTGCGCCGCTTGGTCTCTTGAGTTCTTGAGCAACGCTTAAAGGTTCATCACCTGTTCCCGGTGGTAGATCAACAATAAGATAATCCAATTCTCCCCAATCTAAATTTTTCACAAACTCCTGAATAGCTTTGGCTTTAAGCGGGCCCCTCCAAACAACTGGTGTATCATAAGTGGGCAGTAGAAATGCTATAGAAATAACTTTTATATTATTTGGACCGGTAATAGGTTTTAATGGCTGACCAGGATCAGGCGCTACTAATCTCATGTAATCTATGCCTAACATTTTTGGCACTGATGGTCCATGTATATCAGCATCTAATACTCCAGTACTTAATCCAGATGATGCGAGTATTGCAGCAATATTGACAGTTACAAATGATTTTCCTACTCCTCCTTTACCACTCATAACTAAAATCGTGTGCTTGATATTAGGTAATCCTTCTTCAGGACTAGCAACTTCAAAACCAAAACCAGCCAATTGTTACACCAGTCTTATAAAAAGAGAAATCATTAATTAACTTAATTTTTTTATAGAAAAATATTAATAGTTTTTATTCATAAGTGCAATAATGTCTTTATTTCTACGAGATTTTCAGGAAAACCCGTTTTTGCTGATTTTAATGCACTATCAATTACATATAATGCAACAATAGCATCATTAAGCGTTACTAATGGTTTCTCACCCTTTATTACATTAACAAAATGCTGGAGTTCAAGTTTTAGAGGTTCTGAATATTCTATATATGGTTTAAATGTTCCCTCATGATTTTCTATGGTTACTTCCTGAGTTATGTAATCAATAGTAATTATACCTTCACTACCTGTGACTTTTAAGGTTCTAATTTTTCTAGGTGTTAACCAATTAGTGTTAATAAAACTAGTTATGTTATTTTCTAAGTACAATAATACCAGCGCATAATCTTCATAATTACCTTGGACCCTTCCTGTAATACCATATACTGATTTAATTTGCTGATTAGTTATGTATCTTATTACATCAATATCATGTATACCTAAATCATATAGCACTCCCACATCTTTTACCCGTTCAGGTCTTCTGGATACACGTTCAGCAATTATTGTAATAACATGACCTATTTTACCCGTATCAATTAAATGTTTCAGATAATTTACTGCTGGATTAAAACGTTCAATAAAACCTGGCATAACTTTTACGTTCTCATCTTTAGCAATCTCTGACAACTTTAATATTTTTGTTAAATCACCTGTGACCGGCTTTTCTATTAAAACATCAATACCCTTTTTAATTACATCAAGTGCTATCTCATAATGTGTATGTGTTGGAGTACAAATAGTTACTGCATCAACACTACATTTTTCTAAAGCTTCTTTATAATCCCCAAAAAATTTCACATTAAATCTTTTACTAACTTCTTCTGCTTTACTCACATCTATATCAGCTATGAAAACAAGATCAACATCATTAATCTCTTTAAGTACTCTTATATGATTTCGCCCCCAAAAGCCAGAACCAATTACTCCCACTTTAATAATTTTTACCACCTGAGCATGTTATAATTATTACTTACATAAAAATAATTTCTTAGTAACATTTTTTAACTTTATAGGTAAAAGTAAAATGTGAAAAAATATGGAGGATAAATTAATACATTTAATGGAATCTGTAGGTCTTACTGGTTATGAAGCTCGTGCTTATAAAGCACTAATAGAATATGGTAAACTATCAGCAAATGAGTTAAGCCGCTCAACTGGAATACCATTACAAAGAGTTTATGGTGTTATATCATCATTAATGAATAAAGGTTTAGTCAAAGAGTTGCCTGAGAAACCAAAAAGATTTGATGCAGTTCCTCCAAGTGAAGGCCTTGAGGAATACATAAAAAAGTATCTTAAGTCTTTAGAAAATCAGCTTGAACATACACGTAATATTTCTCAAGAACTTTTAAAAGAGATCAATATGTTGTATAATTCTTCAAGAATAAAAGTTGGATGGGAAGCATTAATACAAAAACTTTCTGGTTTTAATGAAATGGAAGCTGCTACTGTTAAAGGAGTCAATGAAGCTAATGATATGATATCAATTTCTACTAATACATTCTCGTGGTATCCAAAAATTGAACGATATTTAAAAGAAGCATTAGATAAGGGGGTTATTGTTCGTGTTCTTCTTAATCCCTCAATAAGAAGGATTATTGACATAGGTATTAAGTTTGATGAAAGGATTAGATTTAGACGAAGCCCCAAACCCGCATTACCTTTTAGAGGAACAATATTTGATGATAAAATGGTAGTATTTCTCATGTTAGTACCATCAAGTGAAACACAAAAGATTAAACCATTGTTTTACCAACCTCATATATCAACCAATAGAGGTATTGTGAAATTATTCTCTGATACATTCGAATATAATTGGGTTAGAGGTAAAAACTTAAAATAAAACCTTAAGTTATAAGTTTGAGTACAAAATGATGAAATTAACACAAGCTGTAGCTAAATCGCATCAAAAAATATTAAATTTTTACGTAACTTTTATTTTCTTTAGGTGATTAAAATGAGAATTTGGTTTGACATATTAACACCAAAATATGTATTATTCTTTAAACCACTCATTAAACGACTTAAAACAAATGGACATGAGGTTCTTATTACATCACGAGAATATAGGGAGGTTATTGAATTATTAAAAATGAAAAATATTGATGCATTAATTATTGGTAAATATGGTGGAGAAACGTTAAAGGGGAAACTTCTAGCAAGCATTGAAAGAATGCAAAAAATGATAGAAATAGCAGAGCAATTTAAACCTGACATAGCCATTTCCTCATGTTCACCAGATTTATCTAGAGTAGCTTTTGGACTAAATATACCACATATAGCAGTAACAGAGGGTGTAAACTCAAAATTTGTTATGAGACTTACACTACCATTATCAAGACTTCTCCTAGCACCAGCTTATATACCAATAGAAGAATGGTTAGTATATGGTATATCAAAAGATAGAATTATAACTTATAAAGGACTTGATGCAATGGCATGGCTCTCAGATGATTTTACACCAGACAGTAAAATACTTGAAAAACTAGGTATTAAAAAAGAAAATAAAAAACTTATTCTTATAAGGCCAGAAGAACGTTTTGCATCATATTTACAAGGAAAAACAAGCATAATAAAAGAAGAAACAGCGCATGAGCTTAGAAACTTTGTAAAAAAGCGAAGCGACGTTCTCTTAGTAATATTACCAAGATATCAAGAAGATATAAGAATACTTAATAAAATTTATGGAGATTTTTCAATTATTTTAAATCAAGTTGTAGATGGGGCTAGTCTACTTAATGCATCAGACATATTTATAAGCGGTGGAGGAACCATGAGTCAAGAAGCTGCATTATTAGGAATCCCAACTATCTCAGTATATCCTGAAAGATATCCCATTGGAGAATTTCTAATTTCAAGAGGTATCATTAAACGCATTAATGTTGAAGAATTACCAGAAACGCTTAATGAATATTTAGAGAATCTTAAAGAGGTTAAAATGCAAGCCAAATATAATGCACAAATGCTTAAAAACGAGATGGAAAATCCCATAGATGTAATAATGAAAGCTATAGAAGATAAAAAATGGGCTAAAGAATTTTAGATCGTTTCATATAATTCCTTTTTATTTTTCTCCAAAAATAAAATGATACGAGTTTAAACCATGTTAACAACCATAATCCTATCAGTGCAATACCTATAAAAACTCTAATAATAGACAATAATATTGATTTTGGTAACTCTTGTAATAATAATGCCATTACAATACTCACACCTATCAACATTAACCATGATAAAAACATTATTATTATAATATCGCCAGTTGCTTTCGCAACCATCTTAAACACCCCATAAACGTATTGTTGTAAGATAAGCTGTAATTATAGCTAACACACAAGATACTAATGATAATATGAAAAATGAAGTTGCTAAATCCTTCTCGTGTTCAGGGCTTTTCATAAGTAAGAGCCTTAAAAGCGAAATAGGTGCTTTTGGATTATCACTTGCCTCAAGAAGGCCATCTTCACGCAATTTCACAGGTTTATCCTTAACTGATCTATGCTCAAACAACCTTTTCATACTGCTCAAAATATAGAATCCATTCATAATTTGAGGCATTAATGCAACAATACCAACTATCTCTAATCTTCCAGTTACTGCCAAAGCGCCTATAAGACCACCTATAAAGAAATCACCAGCATTACCCATGAATGTCCTAGCAGGATACTTATTATAATAATAAAAGGCAATAAGACTCGCAACTGCAACCATGGATATTACCTCTATTCCTCGTCCACCTAATAATACTCCCGATACAGCCAATGCTATAAATACTGGAATTGTTGTTAGCGGCGTAGCACCATTTATAACATCAAGCATATTTACAGCATTAGCAGTAACAGCTATTGAAAATGGTAATAATAACGAATATACTATAAATAATCGTGTCCCAGGAATAAAAGGAAGCGCAGGATGCGGAGAATATGTTCCCATAAGCCAAATTGGCAAGAATGCAAAAATTGTAAGAACTGGTTTAAGAATTCCTCCCAAGTTAAAGATATCATCCAATAATCCTATAATACCGGCTATCAAAGCTGCTAATAAAGATGCTATAACTATTGCTGTTAGTTCATTTAACATATACATAACTATTGCAGAAATTAAAATTCCTAATATAATGCTGAGTCCTCCCATATCTGGTATCATTGGCTTATTTAGTTTATGAATGTCTATTCCAGTTTTACCAATTTTTATCATGAACTTCATAATTAATGGTGTGAGCAAAAATGTTAGTATAAAACTAATGATCGGCAATATTATTAAATTAATGCTATTGATCATTACGCACACCTTTTTAGGTTTCAATAATTAACTATAAAATAAACTTTATGAGTAACACATCATGAGAAGTTCACATATATATTATAGAACCGTATTATAAAATGAGGTGAAAATACTTGCTTACAACAGATATACAAAATAGTACACCTGATGTTGAAATAAAAATTGATCGTGTTGGTGTGAAACATGTAAAACGTGTAGTCTCACTAAATACTCCTAAAGGTTTAATGAACTTTAATTGTGAACTTGAAGCTTATATAGATTTGCCAGCTAATCAACGAGGCGTCCATATGTCAAGAAATATAGAAGCTTTCATAGAAGCTATAGATGAAGCGAGACATAATGGGGCATCATGCTTAGAAGAAATGGTAGAGCGTAGTAGTAGAAAATTGCTTGAAAAACATCCTTATGCATCAAGAGCTGAAGTTATAGCTAATACGTTATTCTTCTACGATGAAGATTTTTTAGAATCTCATACACAAGAGGTTGCTGAGGTAAGAATAAAATCAATTATCGATCGTAAAAATCACAACATAAGATGCGTCTCTGTGACACTTGAAGGTATGACAGCATGTCCATGTGCACAAGCTACTTATAGTGAAATGGAGGGAACACAATTAGAACAAACCCCAACACATACGCAAAGAGCAAAATTAACAATTTCTGTAACTATTAATGAAACTGTAAATAAAATAGCTAGAATAGAATGGCTTATAGATGTTGCTCGTGATGCTTTTTCTGCACCAGTGATAAGTCTCCTTAAAAGAATTGACGAATATAAATTAATAAAAAACGCTATACGTAAACCGAGATTTGCTGAAGATGTGGCAAGATTTGCAATCATTAATATGGCTAAGAAACTTTATAATGAAGGCTTCCCATTAGATACCATAGTTCGTGTAGAAATAGAAAGCTTTGAAAGCATTCATCCACATAATGTATATGCATTCAAAGAAGCTAAAGTTAAAGAATTACTAGAAGAAAATAATAAAAATATTTAATTTTAATATGATGTCTAAATAGCATAAAATCCATAGTTATTAACTGTTAAATAGAGATTTAATAATAAATACTAGACTGTTTTCTTAATCATTAAAACTAAAACGCTCAAAATCTTTAGCTATAAAAGATAAAGATTTCCTTGTATTAAATTATTTTAATTACTGCGCCATGATTTCTTGGTTTCGCTATCATTATTTTAGCATTAATATCTTTTTTATCAAGTTTATATTTAAGCTTGGTAACTATTTTTTCCGCTAATTGGTCATCATCAATAATCCCATATGCTGTCGGACCCCAACTGCTTTGACCAGCACCATACGCTCCTAATGCTATGAGCGTCTTTACAATGAATTCAGTTTCATCACAACAAAAAATACCTCCTTGAATTGGTTTAAAATATTCACCAACCATAAATTGTATCTTAGTTAATACTTTACCGAATAGACGTGCATCACTCCATAGTACCGCTGGTGCTAAACCTGTTAAAATGAGCCTAGAAATTTCTGATGAGAGTGTAGACGGCATAGGTTTAGGATTCATCATTATTAAACGTTCCCTAGATTCATCAAGACCTTTTTTATGTAATGGTGTAACTAAAATAAAACGCCATGATTTCGGTAACTTTATTCTGGAAATGACCTTAGGTGTATCATTACTATTTATTACAGGCGGTATATTTTTATTCTTTAGGAGACGTCCAGCATCAATAATAAATCCACCATTCTCAAAAGATGCTATACCAATACCAGATGCAATCCCCAATCCCATTAAGCCTGCCAAATCTCTAACATAAAAATTCAACTTATACAATTTTACTGCTGAGACCCCTAACGCAAGCTTAAGTTGGGTCATAGAACCAAATCCCACATGAGCTGGAATCTCTTCAAGTATTTTCACCTTAAGGCCTTTAATATTTAATAAACGAACTACTTGTTGACAGGCTGAAAACACTCGTCCATCTTTATCATTTTCAACTAATATAGAATCATGAATATCAGCAAGTATCTTATATGAAGGTTTATCAAGACTTACACCAACACTACCATATGCTGTATAATCACTAATAATATTGAAAAATCCTAAATGAATTCTTGAACCAGTTTGTATTAATAACATTTTTATCACAAAGGGAATGATTCATCTTGTACATAACTTTTATTTAACCTTAAAGCGATTTCTGCCTTTTGTAATTCCATACCAACATAAGCAGCATGATCTAATTGTGAAATTAATCCTAGGTCAATGATTTTTTTAGCTACAGCCTCCGCAGTAGCACCTTTTATTACAATACTACCCTTCCTACCCTGATATACTGCTATTATTAGACCACGATTCCTATCAATTCCTATCTTAAAGAAACCCTGAGGATCAAGTTTTGAATGCCCAAAACCATTTTCAGAAAAAACTTCAGTCAAGCCATTCGTATTAATTGGTACAGTTTTATCTGTTTTCTCTTTAAGTATCAAGAGATTAATTCCTAAATCCTTAGGATATGTCTTTCTTATATGAGCTAATGTAACCATCTTAGATGCTATACTAACCTCTCTTGTTGATCCTTTTGACTTATGACTCTTCTCTACTACAAGAAGAACTGAGATGCCAATTTCATACGCGAGAATAGTCATTAAAGCATTAACACCAACACTATCAACATCAATCATCTCAGTTACATTACTAACACCCATCATTATTGGCGAAATTCTTAGTTTCTTTAACTCAATAGCCGTCTCTATCCCAGTAAGTAAACCTGGATTTATAGGAGGATCTATTATTGGATCAATAATAACATTCTCTATTCTCTTCTCACGAGCCTTACTTATAAGATAATTAATAATTTGAATTCTTTCCCTTACATTCCTAGGTACTATATTCTCCTGCATATTAGTTGGTATTAGAACCACTGCAACATTACTGGGTATCTCAGGAGCATCATCAATCGTTCCAGCATCTAAATTAAGAACCATATCTGCACCAGCATTTATCCCAGCTTTAATTTCCGCAAGCGACATAGAATCTATAGCTATAGGAATATCATAGTTTTCTTTAATAAGCCTTATTATTGAATACACTGTATCAGGCATTGGATTATTTGCATCAAAACCAACACTTATAATGTCAGCACCAGCCTCAACCCTCTTAATAATTTCTTGAATCAATTTCTCTTTATTATAAATATGTGCCTCCGTAATTTCTGAAAGCACCCTTATTGGCGGAGGATCAAAAGGAATCTTAACTCTACCAGCCATTATAAAATTTTTATCACTAATACTCCTCTCAACTACTAATAACGCTTGAGAAATTTCATCAACCACATTCCCCTCATATATTAAATCAGCTGGTACATCACTCGAAAGATTTTCTATTTTTATAGAACTCAATATTTTAGATATATCTGCAAAATGCCTAGGACCTTTCACGCAAAAAATACCAGTCTTCCTTGAAATTATTGAAGCAGATCCTCTAGTAAGACCTGGAACTATTATAGCATCATAATCCTTCACACCAGCCCTTAAAAGAGTTTCAGCTATGTAATCTGCAGAGGCTAACGCTGCAACAGGTAAATGAAGCGTAAATACATCAACTTTATAACCAGTTAGCTTACTAAGCAACTCAGCCTCTCGTCTAACATATCCCTCAGCTATAGTACCAGTTACCAATAATATTCTCATATCTCGTACCCAATTATCTTTACTTACTACTTATTATTGAATTTAACACACAACACTAAAATATTCACGAAAACATATATCAAACCTTTAACCTAACACTGAATCTAAATCACTATAATCAATCCTTCTAACATTCAATATATCTGCTTGCACTGAAAATATTTCAGAATATGATATACTAGAAAGCCATGAAATAAGTTGCCTCGCATACTCAAGCTTTTTTATTTTTATATCAGACGCATTAATACTATGAGCTAACCATGGCTTAGAATACTTTCCTACTAACCCCTTAAAACTCCAACCCAATAATATTATATTTTTTGCTTTAAAATGTTCTGCAAAGAAAACAGCCCTATCCCCATCAGTAAAACCACCAAAATTATATACTCCATTACATGGTTCAACTTGACAAGTACCAATCACAGTACCCTCTAATTTAGGTACTACATCATATAATTTATCAATATTATCACCATGCGCATGAACCACTATAATTGATCCTCTTAAAGCAGCCTCAAGAATGCTATCAATCCTTCCATCAAGATCAGTAAATACAAAATGTGGTATTATTGCACTCTCTAAAAGCCGCGTGGTAGCACCATCAGCTGCCATAACAATAACTTTACCGATGAAATGTTTAGTATACTCAACCGCATCATCAAGCTCAGGTGCAGCACCATAGACAAATACATTTTTCATCGAGATTAATCTTCTTATATAATCTAGATCCGCTTGTTTCTTCTCTTTCAACAATATAGAAAGTATTTCGCATGCTTTAATATCTAACAATTTATTATACCCTAATGATGAGCGTATCTTTTCATACCATGGTAACCAAAGTTCTAAAGCAACCACAATTTATAAGTAAAGAAATAAAAATATAAAATTAATGGAAAAAATAAATTATGTTACACCCAGCCTCTTAACTTCATTGCTGTTGCTACTCGGGTAATTGCATATGCGTATGCTCCTCTTCGCATATCAACATTATATTTCTTAGTAGCTTCCCATACACTATTGAATGCATTTACGATAATATTCTTAAGTTTTTGATCAACCTCTTCAGCACTCCAGTAATAATTCATTAAGTTTTGAACCCACTCAAGATAAGATACTGTCACTCCGCCAGAATTAGCTAAGATATCAGGAACCACAGTAACACCATTCTTAAAGAGTATGTCATCAGCTTCAGGTGTCGTGGGACCATTTGCCCCTTCAGCTATCAACTTTGCTTTTATTTTACTTGCGTTCTTTTCTGTTATTTGATTTTCAAGAGCTGCAGGTATGAGAATATCTACATCTAATTCAAGAAGTTCCTCATTTGATATTTGTTTTGTTCCTGGGAATCCTATAACGCTTCCAGTTTTCTTCTTAAATGCTATTACATCTTTAAACTTAAGTGGTTTATTATTAACACTCACAATACCTCCCTTAGAATCGCTTACAGCAATAACGTTTGCTCCTATATCATCTAAATACATATGAGCGTATGAACCAACATTACCATAACCTTGGATTGCTATTGTAGCCTTTTTTAAGTCTATATTTAACTTCTTAGCTGCTTCAACAACAGCAAAGAATAAACCTCTTGAAGTACTTGTTTCTCTACCTAGCGAACCACCAATCTCAATCGGTTTTGCAGTAACAACACCAAATGCATTATAACCAACTAACTTTGAGTACTCATCCATAAACCATGCCATTGTCTGTGAATCAGTATATACATCTGGTGCAGGTATATCTACTAATGGACCAATTATTGGTGCTATAGCTCGGAAATACGCACGTGATAATCTCTCAAGTTCACCTTTTGAAAGAGCTTTCGGATCTACTATTACACCTCCTTTGCCACCACCATATGGTAAACCTGCAACAGCACATTTCCATGTCATCCACATTGAGAGGGCCATTACCTCTTCCATAGTCACATTAGGGTGATATCTTACACCACCTTTATAGGGACCAAGAGCATTATTATGTTGACTCCTAAAACCGGTAAAAACTTTAATACTTCCATCATCCATTTTTACTGGAAAATGAACAACTAATACCCTATCAGGTCTCTTTAATCTTTCAAGAATATTTTTATCAAGATCAATGAGTTTTGCAGCCCTCTCAAGTTGTTCTACCGCAATTTCATATGGATTTTTATTTGTCAAGCATGATCACCAAGCTAAAGAATCAAATGTATATATTTAAAATTTACTGAGATGTTCTAAAAAAACTAACATAATATTTTAAATATTACTAATATTTAATTATCTAATCTATTATTTACATAATTTACGCACAGAAATTCATAAATATTCTTTTAATGATTTATATTATACATATTTGATTACAAATAAAATTAAACCTAAACAAATTACCCAACTTTACTGAGAACATTAATTTCAATGTCTTAGGTTTTGTAGAATTTTATCTGTTCTTTTAATCTCAAAGTTATCTTTTTAGTCTAGAGACACACGGGTGTTGTGTTTTTATTAAATTTAAATATTAGAATATTTTATTGGATTTATATGCTAGAAAGTAAAGAGAGAAGGTTTGTACTTCTCACAACATCTATTGCATCGTTTTTAACACCATTCACATCAAGCTTAATATCATTTGCGATACCAGAAATCGGGGAATTTTTTAATGCTAACTTCATACAAGTTGTATGGGTTCCATTAAGCTTTCTTATAGCTATGGCATCATTTATGATACCATTAGGAAAAATCTCAGACGAATATGGGCGCGTTCAATTTTTTAGATTAGGATTCATAATAATTTTAATAGTTTCATTGCTCATTTATTTCTCTTTAAACATTTACATGCTCATAGGGTTAGTTTTTCTAATTGGTATAGGATCAGCATTAATAAGCACTAATTCTACTGCTATAATATCATACGCATATCCTCAAAACATACGCGGTTTTGCGTTAGGTATTAATGCTATGTCTGTGTATCTAGGGCTAACAATTGCACCTTTTCTAGGTGGAATATTACTACAATATTTTAAATGGCAAGTTATTTTTTTAATTAACATTCCCATAGCACTTACATCATTGTTACTTTCATTCTTTTCGATGAAACATTTAAACATAAAGCAAAAAGCAACAAAATTAGATATTACAGGGACTATATTGTTTACTATTACTTTATTATGTATTACATTATATCTTAGCGTATCCCAAATTTTTGACTGGTTTTATATGATATATTTATTATTTATGAGTATAATATTCTTCATTGCTTTCATATTTTTAGAAAGAAAATCTTCTAATCCTTTACTTGATTTATCACTTTTCATGAGAAACAGAACTTTCACGGCAGCAAACTTGACAGCATTTCTAAATTATACAAGTACATTTTCCATAGTTTTCGTTTTCTCCATATATTTACAAGTAATTTTAAAATATACACCATTCACTACAGGCATGATATTAATCTCAGAACCAATATTTATGGTAATATTTTCACCAATTAGTGGAAAATTATCTGATAAATATGGTTCTAGAGAAATAGCAGCTATTGGTATGGGACTAATAGGGATTGCATTTACTGCATTAGCATTCTTAAATATTCAAACAGTTTGGGATGTGATAATACCTTTAAGCATTATAGGTATAGGATTTGGCCTTTTTTCAGCCCCAAATACTCATTCTGTAATGAGCTCAGTAACTGAGAATAAATTTGGAATAGCATCTGGAACATTAGGAACCATGAGATTTACAGGGCAGCTAGCGAGTATAGTATTAGCTAGTACAATCTTAGCATCAAGTTTACCTAGGGCTATGCTATTAAAATTATTTTCTGGTTTTGAAAATTCTATTACATTAACCTATTTTAATGCATTCATTTCTGGTTTCAAAGAAGTTATGCTAGTTTCTGGAATACTTAGCTTAATTGGAGTATACACTTCATTATTAAAGACTAAAACCGATAACTCTATTGTTCTGAAACACTAATTTGTAATGA